>Ga0224511_10002417_pt1 | contig 12552 bp, 6 predicted proteins | sample SF_May12_sed_USG_2_FD_169988 | JGI IMG/M metagenome (GOLD analysis project Ga0224511, IMG submission 169988) | Sediment microbial communities from San Francisco Bay, California, United States - SF_May12_sed_USGS_8_1 | ecosystem: Environmental > Aquatic > Marine > Sediment | place: USA... | reverse complement strand
AGCTTGCCGAACAGCGTCGCGTCCATGCACATGAGCGGCAGGAAGTCGCCGCGGTAGCGCCGGTTCCGCTGCCGGTCCTCGGTGTTAGCTGGACCCCAGTCGCCCGCCGGCTGGGATCTCAACTTCATTAACTGTTTCAAAGCATATAAATTATGTTGAAGAAATCAAATCTAAACAACATAATAATTTTAATATGTCTTTAAAATCCTAAATCACCTATTTGTGTCTTATCAAACTAGCAAACAATTTCAACAATACAGAAAATCATTTAAAGTATAGACAGTTTAGGTATAAGTCATTTTAAGCATTTTTAGGCCATATTTCTATTCTTATAAGGTATAAAATTAATTGCGAGCGAAAAAAGAGGAGTTTTAGCGTTTGGGGCATTAAAAAATTCACCGGGTGCGTCCCCCACCCCCGGAGCAGCTAGTGTTTAAATGAAGCAGTAGGTCTTTCATATTATAACAAGCACCCAGTAAAGTGATACATAAAATCCGTAGGTCCTGTAAGGGGGACGGGTTGTCGGTAGGTCAATTCACAACCCACTCACCCCGAATCCGCCCTGTCTGTAGCAGAAATCATACAGGAACCAGAATACAATGACGGAGATCGGGAACATGGCAATGAGCCAGCCGAGGATTTGCACGCCAACCGGGTAGGCCACGCCGTTATATTCCGGGTCCTTGTAGAAGATCATGTTCATCAGCACCAGAAGCTGGGGACACATTATAACAATTACCAGTGACGCTATACATGTAAAGACACTCCGCTGAATTTATTTTTTATTGAAGGTTGAATGAGAAATGTAACATCTTAATCAATCTCGACCGCTCATTTCAGATGATATTTATCTCATTTTAACAAGTGTTAGAAGAAGAGAGCGAACGTGATTTATTTGTTTGGCGCTAACGGTGATTCAAGCATCTGGCACCATTTGCATATTTATACGTCGTTGGTATTACGATCCGGAATTGAACATAAGACCTTGTTACTATAATTGCCAATGCAAACCCTTCGAAACTCAATTAAAGTGTTTTCAGCTAAAACCCACACCCCGTTTTTCCTACTGAAGTGCAGGTAGTTGATAATCTAATGTATAGCCGAAATAAGGGAACTGTTGATGCTTACAATAAGCAGTACGGGGGTGATATACTTCCAGCACACGCGGAAGAACATGTTGGGTTGATGTCCAATCATCATCTCGATGTCCTCCGAGAAACGGTCAACACCTGTGTGTAACAATGATCTGGTTCACACATGCTAACGTATAAAAGTTATGGAACCGCAATGGACTCACATATGACATGTGCAGGTATGCAGCAGTTTCAGTAACTTCATATTATTAAAAGTATGATAATAAGAAACATTCACTACACCACGTTTTACTATTTCTTGCTATTTTTAAACATGCTTATTTCACCTTTATTCATACTTGAGAAAGGTAATTAGATGAACAATTACCTCCCTTTTAATTTAATTAAAATATAATATAACATTTACATTTTCAGAATTCTATAGGGTAAAATAGTAAAGCAAAATAGAAGACAAATATGGTGATACACACCTTGTTTAAAAACCAAAGGCTAATCAGCCAGAGCCCAGTTCTAAGCGGAACCTTATCATGAAACGTGAAGTGTACAGCATAAGCAAATAGTTGCCAACTTGCTCGATGATAATTGATCCTACTCAAAGCGCTAATTCTGATTAATTTTTTTATGTTGCACGCAATATAGCTTATACTTGTGTCAGTGCACCCGTACAACATGGCCAGTTTTAAAAGGCATAAAGAATGCAGTAATCAAGGAAAATTATGTGTCCCATAAATTATCGAGCACTTTGTTTGTCCCGTAAATTACAGGTAACGTACCGTAAATCCAGGCCAACGCGACGCATTCCAGCAGGCCCACAAACAGCAGAGGGAAACCACTGACGCTGAAGTCGACCAGATTCAAAAGGAACATCCCGCCCTGGTCAAAGAAAATATATTTTATATAACATTTATATTTTTGTATATTATGTCCCGGAAAGTACGACGGTACTTAATTTTATTGAAAACTTACCGATATTAAATATTGCAATAACGGACTTAATTTATAAAAACTATACTGACGCTAGAAAGAAAGAGTGCACTTAATAAATAAAACCATTTTACATACAAAAATAATACATTTGGGCGGAACTGAGCCTTTGTTGTAAATTGACTAACCAATGCGTGTTCGCTATTCTGTCTTACGTTGGCGTAACTGACGTCGTTAAGCATTTGTTTTATCACATGGACACAACTTGGATTGGGCAATAACAGTGCAATGAAGATTTAATTGTTTGGGTCCTACTGCAATACAGCTAAGCCAATACTAACGTAAAAAAGAACAGTCTGATTCTACTGAAGCTTACATTTTCTTCAAGAAACATACAATTTTTCATTATAAACAAGTGCACACAAGTGCACACCTTTTTTGTTTCAGTATATGATTTTTATGCGCAAACAAATAAAAAAGATTATTGTTTTTTAAACATAAACAAGAGGGCCCAAAGGTCCCTGTGTCGCTCAAATGAGGAAAAGGTCAAAGGTCACAGTGGGGCCATTTACAGAGGACCACTAATGTTGTCCACCAAATATTGGTAGATGGCCTCTAGATGATGTTATACACCAAATATGAAAGATCTGGGCCTTGTACTTTCAGACAAGAAGATTTTTTAAATTGCATTTTGAACACTTTATTTTTGACCCCGTGACCTACTTATGCAACCAATCAGAACCATTTGAACAATTTTGGTAGAGGACTACCCAGGGACCATTCCAGTTGAGTATGGTCAAGTTCCCATTAGCGGTTCAAGAAAAGAAGTCATTTGAACTTTTCCTTATATAATTCAATGTATAAGTGTGACCCCCGGGGCGGGGTCAATTTTGACCCCAGGGGCATAATTTGAACAATCTTTGTAGATGACCTCTAGATGATGCTATATACCAAATATGAATGCTTTGGGCCTTGTAGTTTCAGAAAAGGAGAGTTTTGAAAATTGCATTTTGAAAACCTATTTGTTGACCCCGTGACCTACTTATGCAACGAACTAGAACCATTTTAACAATTTCGGTAAGGGACCACCTCGGGATCATTCCTGTAAAGTTTGGTCAAATTCCAATGAGTGGTTTCAGAGGAGAAGATGTTTAAGTAAACTAGAAATGTGTCCATAGGACACGGATGCCCCCGCTAAATGTGCTATGTTTTTATAAAAGGCCCATTACTCCGTCAAACATTAGTGGATTGTAACCCAAATCGAATCCGACCTGTGTTTTGATATTATATAACAACATGCCAAATATAAATGGAATCGATGCAGTCTTTCAAAAGTTATTAGGCGAACACACATTTTTGTACTATGTTTTTTAAAAAGGCCCATAACTCTGTAAAAAAATAGTGGATTGTAACCCAAATCGAACTCGACATGCGTGCACGGACGCACGCACGAACGCACGCACGGCCAGGGATAACTCTTAATGCCCCATCCACCATTCTTCGAATGGCGGGGGCATAAAAAGTTTACGCACGACGGACGACGGACAAAGGCCGGTCACAATAGCTCACGATGAGCACTTTGTGCTCAGGTGAGCTAAAAAAGGATAATCCTTTATTAAAATATAAAATGCATGTTTTTCATTTATGAAATCTTCTAATGTACACATTTGTTACAAATTATATGTCATCATGTTAAGAAGATTTTCGTAATTTTCTTACGTTACACGTCATTGGTAGACCCAGAAGAAAGAGACCAATGATACAAAGCGTACGAAAGACGAACATTCGAAATGGCGTCTTTGTTAGCACATCCGGGTACTCGTCGGCCACTGCACCAATTACACACTCGGTAATCGAGAACTGAAAAGCAACGATTTATGGAGGATGTTTATGGTCATGCAAACATGTGTAGTGATAGTTTTTCGCTAGCAAAAGTGTGCTTTGTTGTGCAAAAAGAGGCACTTTTGAGGATGTTTTTAATTACACGTTTTATGACCTAAAATCACAACATTGCCTACGTGCTGTGAATACAGAGAATAAGTGGTTATTGTTTTTGATAGAGAAAGTTTATCTGACGACGCGATTTATATTCTCTTTTAAATGGAATACTTTATTTGATTATCAAGACAAAAATGAAGTCATGTGTCATAGTCACCTTACCTGTGAGCCGAACCCGAGCGTTAGCATCATGAGAAAGAAGAAGACGGACCAGAGCGGCGCCACGGGCATCTGGGCCAGGGCTTCCGGGTACACCTCGAACGCCAAACCCGGGCCTGGGGCAGACAATAAATTTAATCAAAATGTGTGGGTCAGGACGTTAGTTAACATCGAATGACAAACCGGGGACTGGTGTAGACAAAAGGTAATTTACAATTGTGGGTATAGGATATTAGTGAGCCTTGAACGCCAGACTCAGGTATAAGGCAGACACCAAGTATTTGTATTTGTATATAGGGTACTTGTTTGCCGTTGTATAGTACATATCTTTATACAAATACAAACATGACCTATAATAAGTATTAGGTTTTATCAGCATAGCTAGACTTGTATTAAAAAGAGTTGCTAAACAAAAGTTGCCAGGTATCACAAAGGCAACGCATATACATGTAAAATGTTTTGATATTTCAACTATAAATTACACGGGGTGTTCGTGCATGTAACTGGCCAGCCCATTGAGAATATTTTATTCATGTCTTTATCACATACATGGTAACAATATAAATAAGCCCTATGTATGGAACAATCCTGCTTTTCAACAAAATATTGGCAAAATATCTTCATATATCTGAATTCTGTAGAGACTGTTCACAGTTTCTACCTGGCTTTAATGACCTTTTTTCTTTTCTCCCATCGAAGGTCACTGTATACAGTTTTTACTGTATATTCTTCTACAAGATATTGTGGGCGTCATTGGTTACCACGTTGGACGTACCGCTAGTGGCGACGTCCTTAACACTGACGCCCTTCTCTTGCGCGATGAAGCCCAGGATGGAGAAGATGACGAACCCCGCGAAGAAGCTCGTGCCGCAGTTCACGAACGCCACGATTAACGTGTCCCTGGGGACAGTCGACCAACATGACACCAACTGTGGGTTTAGTGCAGTGCAGTACATAATGTTGTGGCAAACAGATATTAGACTAGTATGACATCGTCATTTTTAATACAACTGTACAACTGATCTGGGATAAAAGAAAGGTCACCAAGAAGCATATCTTGCTTGGGGGGAACAGCAGTCTCGGATTAACTGAACCTGTTCGTCGATATAAATTCAATATGTCACACTACCTGACGCTCATCCCTAGCGCATATGCGGACCAACACACAGTCTATGATCCTCGAGGAGCAGAACAATACAACTACACAGTGATGTATAAACCTGTCAGTGGCGGAGACATATAAAAACACCAAACGTTCCAATGACACATTGTAGTGATAAGCTTGCAATAGTATTGTGAAGGTATGTCCACATATTAACATGATGTTAGATTTTTGCTTAAAAAATAAAGCACTAAACAAACTCAAATATTGACATTTTGATTCTTGTATGCATGGGCTAATGCTTTATGTGCTTATCTATTTTTAGCTTGTGTTCTACATATAAATGACTCTAATTAAGCCCCCTTTAGCTGTGTTGTGTACGGATATAAAGGCGGAATAAATGTTACACGTGCATGTACCTGTAGCAGTTGTTGTTGAACTTGTTGTAGCTGGCCATAGCAATCATACCTCCCGTGCACATGGACAGAGAGTAGAAAATCTGGGTAGCAGCGTCAGCCCATACCTAGCACAAGGGACCAGAAAGACATAAGGGTAAATATTTATTTGAATATAACTACAATTTGTAGCATTTTAAGTTTGTTACTTTCTTTTCTGTGAAGGACAAAATACCAGCACAATGTCTAGCGTCCATCATCGAGGAGACATTCTGCCGGTGAGGTTTGTACCCTGGACCCCGAGATGCCAAGGCCCACGCTCGACTGAGAGATAACTGGAATGGCTATTTAGTTTCTACTTTACAAATTAAACAAATAGCATTTATAAAATATCAAGTAGTGTCCTTAATTTCGTCGATTTAAATGTGAGTTGAACAACTTGTTGACATTTTGAACAGCGTGTCCTTTGCCAAACAGCACCAAGACATTACCAAATAGCGTTTAACCTACCCTTGGGTCGGCCAGTTTGGAGAAGTTTGGTTTGAGGTAAAAGATGATTCCGTCCAGGGCCCCGTCAAGTGTAAGTCCTCTCACCAGCAGTATAGTCAACATCAGGTAGGGGAACAACGACGTGAAATACACGATCTGAAACAAGTAAACAATGTACCTGTAGGTTTGTATTTGACAAATCCTTGTATTAAGGTTCATTGAAACGGTTACTTATTTCACGACATTGTATGACTATTTTCTCAGTCCTCATAAAATAAAGTCATACCTTGTTACGGACGTAGGAGTTTGCAGTATATTCTTGGTATACACGTGTATTACCATATCCATACTTAGAACACCTAAAAATAACTCATGAATAATGTAATTCGTAAATTACCAAACGAAAGCACAAGTCCGCCAGACCTTTCCGAGGCTCTGTATCCCCTTGAGCAGGACTAGCCAGACAATGAACCAGCAGATGAGCAAACAGCCGGCCATTCGCCACTGGGGCAGACCAAATTCCAACATCGAGTCCGACTGTGCCAACACGTACCGCCTGCAACACAGCAGATACATAACATTGAGTGTGTGTGTGTATTTGTTTGTATTGACCGTACCAAGGCGGTAACTCAACATTTACCAGTTTGTCATGGTGCCCTTAAACTTGACATATCTACTTTGTATACAACATTCTTTCTTTGAACATCTCTTCAATTTATGTTGTTTGTATGTGCGAGGCCGAATTGTAGCATCGAGTCCGATTGGCTGGCACGTTCCGTCAGCACTTATCAGAGATCGTTTGGTCGTTCGTTTCATTGATTCATTGATTGATTAATGAATTGATTGATTGGTGAATTAACTAATTGATGTTACGCCACAGCAATACGTCTTCATCTGAAAAGACACACCTTCTCCGTGATAACAGAGGCAACTGGCTTAGAGACACACCTTCTTCGTGATAACAGAGGCAACTGGCTTAGAGACACACCTTCTTCGTGATAACAGATGCAACACGCTTAGAGACACACCTTCTCCGTGATAACAGAGGCAACTGGCTTAGAGACACACCTTCTCCGTGATAACAGAGGCAACCAGCTTAGAGACACACCTTCTCCGTGATAACAAAGGCAACCAGCTTAGAGACACACCTTCTCCGTGATAACAGAGGCAACCAGCTTAGAGACACACCTTCTCCGTGATAACATAGGCAACCAGCTTAGAGACACACCTTCTCCGTGATAACAAAGACAACCAGCTTAGAGACACACCTTCTCCGTGATAACAGATGCAACTGGCTTAGAGACACACCTTCTCCGTGATAACAGAGACAACTAGCTTAGAGACACACCTCCTCGTTGATAACAGAGGCAATTGGCTTAGAGACACACCTTCTCCGTGATAACAGATGCAACTAGCTTACAGACACACCTTCTCCGTGATAACAGAGGCAACTGGCTTAGTCTGGTTCAGTCAGGCCTGACAAAAACAGTGTTTTGAATAACCACTTAAACAAAACTATGATAGTGGTCGGGATATGATTACCTTGAAAAATGGCTGCTTGGTTTCAAAACTTAGAAACACTAGAAAAGAAATAAAAAATGTTCCTTTAAAAAACGAAAGTGTCTCTGTCATTTTCTAGATAGGGTCGGGCAAACCGAAACACGCGTATTATTTCTAAGGCTGTCCATAGTCAGCCTGCTTTGGTTAAGCAATGGATCGCTTGCGCAGTAAAAAGGCTAGTGCATGTAAATCCAGAAACATTGGTTCAGTGGAACTGACCGTTAGATATGACATAATTTGTAATAAAGGCGGCGTTAAATCAATAAGATAAGATTTCTCTTGTGTCAAATGAATATGCACATGAATCTTTTGTACATCATTTCAGAAGTCTGTAATAACAAGCTTTATTTAAATTGTCGCCATGGAATCCAGGAAGAACGAAATGGATGATCGTGTCTTTAGTGCTTCTATCGTGATATCCTGTATTATTAATAAACCTATCAATGGTAAGAATTTTAAAATAAAGATTGGTGTTTTCATAACAAAAATATTTATCCGGAATAAAATCATGGATGTTTAGCACGATAATAATCAGACACTTGGTATTTTTTTAATCATTATGGAAGAAAATAGCTCGTGCCTAACGATTTTGCCAATAGTTTCGTGAGTATTTATTTTATATATTTAGCATGAATTGCAATCAGTATCACATTAAATTGACTGTAGCATTAAACCAGGAGTGACGAAACCTCTACATTTAATTGCAAACTAGTTTGTCTATGACCTATTACAAGTTTCAGATGACAGTACATTGTATTTATCCTGTAATTATCTGCAGATTATGTTGTGTCTGCACGAATAAAACCTGAAATTACCTCCTGATATAGAAACACCCATATTGGTAAGATCTGATTTAAAAGACGAAGACCTACGGTTGTTTGTCATGATTATACTTCGAATAATGACCACAAAAACACAAAAGGACGGAAAAGAAACAACACACTCTTGTTAATTTCCGCATGTTTTTAATTCACACCGTTGTTAACAACACCGACTTGGCTTCTCTTGTCTCCAAGCAAGGCAGTACTTTGTAAATAATACTAAACCAATTGAGTATTATTAATGTGAGGAAAACAGAAGTCATCAGGAAACAAAGCTTGCATGGGGATAGTAGCAGTCTCAGTCATATTAAAGCTGTTCATCAATGGTAATGAAATATGCCATGCCCTCGACGCCCCACAAGAGCAAGAACAAGAACATTGTTTCAAACCACAACTTGCACTCCACGATCCCAAAGGAACCGAAAAATAAAACTACACAAAGAAGTCTGACCTGTAATACTCCTCCGTGGGCGTGTTAGCTGTGTCGGAATGGCCGGGCGACGTCGTATTAGTGTAATTGGAAGTTGACGCATCTAAAACACAATCCATTAATTCAAATATTTAAGATGGTACAAATTCTTTAACAAAATGTTTTACGCACAATACATTTACATTCAGTGGAAAAGGAGAGATTTTAATAATTTTCAATTCAGTCTTATTTATAATCATTTTTTCACCGGTGTGGCTGGTCCGGTTCCAGCCTTTCTTTGGAATTTGCATGGACTGAAAACGTAGTGAAAGGGGCAGTAACTTACCACTAAGTTTTGGCTAGTATACACGATTAAAATAGAAATGACCCTTAGTCATTCTGCCTACTGGAGTGGACGCAGTGTTTGGTGTTCCATTCGTTGTCACACGTGGTCCAGGGCAGGGTGGACGTCATAGAGGCGAAGAAGAAGAACAGACACTGAGCCACGATCACGTTGTAGTAGATGCAGATAAGCCAGTTACCAATCACGGCGGCGTAACCGACACCTGTAGCAGACACGGTGGTAGGTGTGTAATTACTTTGTTCTGTTACTACAAGTTTGAACGCAGCTTCAACACAGACTGGGGTTGACATATTATCACAACGTCAGTCCACCTACATGAAGCTTTAAAAGTGACTGACTGTGGTAGGTGTGTAATTACTGTGTTCTGTTACTACTAGTTTGAACGCAGCTTCAACACAAATTTGGGTTCCCACCTAATCACACCGTCAGTCCACCTACATGTAGCTTTAAAAGTGACTGACTGTGGTAGGTGTGTAATTACTGTGTTCTGTTACTACTAGTTTGAACGCAGCTTCAACACAAATTTGGGTTCCCACCTAATCACAACGTCAGTCCACCTACATGTAGCTTAGAAAGTGACTGACTGTGGTAGGTGTTTGATTTCTTTGTTTGGTTACTACTAGTTTAACGCAGCTTCAACACAGACTTGGGTTGACACATTTTCACAACGGTCAGTCCACATAGTTTCGATAGTGACTGACTGCTTTCTCACATGAGTCGGCCGTAAAGAACAGCTCAATGAGACCTGGTATCATACCACATCGGAGAAACTTTCCCGCACCCGGTGGGGCTCATACCCCTGACCGTCGGATTCTGATATCAGGGCTCTACCGACTGAGCTTACTGAGCAGACTAGGTATAAAGAACACAAGAAGAATAACATATGAGAACACATTCGTGAACAAGATGTGTATCATTTACGAAACGCATAAATATGAATTATTTTTATGACGACGATCACACTTGCAACATATTTTGAACGTTTTCTTTGAGAAGTCAGTTACCATTATTGTAATGTTTGAAAGAAAACACACCAACGCCGAGCATTAGTTGCCTTAGCCTATATTCATGAAACAACAAGCTTGATTTGAAACACAGACATTAGTCCAGATAAGGCGCGTAAGGGGGTGATTTACCCCCTGAAAACGGACATTTACGCGCTAGTTGGGATTTCTGAGCGTACATTTACGCGTTAAAATTTGTAATAAAGGGGTAAGTTACGCTTACATTAAAATTCCAGCGCGTACATTTCATAGTTTAGTTTGGTTTGATCATAACAATACATTGGCCACATTCCTTCAACTGCTAAGCGCTTGTTTAAATTATAAACAGCGTATGCGTAACATTAATGGAATTGTGACTTGATGATATCCATTTTGTGTCGTATTGTCGTAGGTATCTGTTTTTAAATTGCACATGAATCTGTCTGTAAAAATGAATAGCGTTTAATTTTTGGACATTTTTGTATAGCGTACATGTTAACTTGATTAATAAAATAAAGATTTCCTTTTTATTTCTATTTACGACAAAATATGTCCATTTAAAGTATGAAAACTATTAAAACAGGTTTGGAATTTTAGGTAACTATTTGGGCAATGTTCCCGTTACGGTGAGTGCGCGTTGCTCTCTTACTCTTTTGGTCTCTTTTAAAAGATAGTACATACTTCCTAGAAAAAGTATTATATGAAGGCCCGGAAATATGTGTATTCTTTTTCAGCTTGTTTCTGAAGTTGAAGACAAAAGTCTCCTAAAGATTAGTAATTACTAAGATGGAAAATATACAAAAACGATAAAAATGTGTTTTCTACACATTTACTCTGATTGTTTAATCAAGGAGTACATTTACTCCCTGTGCTTGAAATTAGGGAGTACCTTACTCCCTCACTCTTAAAGGAGGGAGTACATTTACACCCTAGAATTTTTTTTATCTGGAGACCTGATTATGTACATGAGCGACGTACACGGCGGATTATTCTACTTTTCAGTAAAATAATATTTCCGACTATTAAAATCACGTTTAATACGTTATTTTTTTACGGCATGATTCCTAAAATCAGTAGACTACTCATACTTTTGTATTTAGTATACGATTATTAAGTTTTCTGACACGTGTATGCTTTTGCTTTAAATGATCATTATCAGACATACTAATTTAAAGTTACGATTTTAACAATTAAATCTAAGTTTAACAAAATATAAAGAGCAATAAATAAAAAATAATATGGGACGAGTTGCAATTCGTGTGCACTTCAGTCCCTCTCGCTAAATATGCCTAATATTAAAAAAAATGACTATGAAAAAAAGATCATGTCCAGCAAAGTAACAAACGCACAGAGGTCTATCTTTGATATAGTAGCTAAAGACAAACATACTCCCAATTTGTTTGAGAAAAAACACAGTTTACTTTATAAAGATTAAACATAACTGTCAACTTCGACTTGAAATGATATCTTAAAGGGACTAGAGCACAGCCTGAGCATAGAAAATGGAACTTTAGACAAATGGGAAGAAAATTGTACACACTCCAAGACATTTTCCAATACACCATTCAATTTGAGGGGAAATCATTTTCTTGTCCATGGGACACGTGCAAAAATGCATTTTAGTATGGTATTAATTGAATAGATAGCAATGCGTTTTGACAATTGCAGTGCTTAGGGTTCACATCATTATTAACCATGGCATGAATGCTGTTTTCATAAACATTGTAAGTAACATGTTATGGACATTTATAAAGGGCACACTTTAATTTTTACGTCAGTATACATTCAACAATCCGCAATTGCTACAAAATTATGTAGATTAAGCTAGTAAGCTAGGCTGTAGCATTTATTAATTTTTATATTATATTATACTTTTTGTTTTCCTCGAAATTACTATTTCTATTTCGTGTGGTCTGTTTCCATACTAACTGCAATTTTGGTAAAACAGGAGTAGGTAAGTCAATCTTAATCTAGGTCTAATTGGGAAAAAAATATTTATTTTTCTTCATGAGGTGAACCATACTAGGAAAATTCATACGAACAATACTATTACGTAAGGGATTCCGGGACACTAACAACTTAATCACTGATATATATTTTAAAGCAATATAGAAAATTGAAAAATACTGTAGTCCCTTAAACACTGATACCTGGACTACACTTTGATAATTTCAAATTGTGGACAGCTGTACATACAGTTGAGTATCGATTTATTTCGGGACACGTAATATCTTCAGTGGCGGATCCAGGATTT
>Ga0224511_10002416_pt1 | contig 12553 bp, 6 predicted proteins | sample SF_May12_sed_USG_2_FD_169988 | JGI IMG/M metagenome (GOLD analysis project Ga0224511, IMG submission 169988) | Sediment microbial communities from San Francisco Bay, California, United States - SF_May12_sed_USGS_8_1 | ecosystem: Environmental > Aquatic > Marine > Sediment | place: USA... | reverse complement strand
AACTACGGCTTGACATTTTGACTTGTTTACTATACGCTTTCCTACACATTGGGACTACTATTATGGATATAAACACCATTTACTGCTATTAAGCCGAAAGTTAGTGGGGACTTTAGAGGTTAATTAAGCTATTTGGTCTTCAGAACACACATGCAAGTTACGTAATGACATGTTTAAGAAGACCAATGTATCTGGGAGCCACATTGGGAAATTATCTAATAAATAAACAGGTCTAATATAAACTGAAGATATGTTCACAGAAAGAATGTTGTAAACAATGTAGACATGTCAAGTTAAAAGTCATCATGACAAAATGGCCCGTACAAAAACAAACACACAGAACAACACAAAAACACGTAACAACATTTTTTCTTTCTTTTTTATTAATGATTTCTCAAATTATTTGTCTAAGAAATGTTGATTTACCGCCTTGGTACGGTCAATGACTATAGGGTTTTAAGCTATAGTGCTACATTGTTGTAAAGTTATCACTTTCTCATATCTTTTGGAGAATAAAAATAAATAAATGTGCATAGACATGGCACGGCTATGAATCAAATCCACCACTTGTGTCGTGTGGGGCACCTAAACCTATCTTGTGGTACCTTAATGTGTCCTCGAACGATTTGGCAGGTCGTTTCAAACTTGTAATGAATATGTCGGTCTGGGAAAAGCTTTGCATTGCTTTTCATATTGTAACCGGTAAATTAGTCTTTAACGACTGCCCAACCAGTGGACGAGGTATTAAGATACCCCAATGTTTTGAGGCCACAAAATGCTTGGCAAAAGAAACTAAAGGTTTGTTTTCGATTGGTTTCGCCTTGGTGTGTCATGCGGCCAGACTTCCGGGGAGTCCCTTTAATTAAGTATGAATATTGCAATCAATGTGGGCTAAGATCGCACATGTGTGTTTACATTTGTTATGATATAATGTAAAATACAAAATTAAGCTTTCAAGTAACAGTGCCTGGGTAGCAATGCGTTTTCCTTGCCACCATTCGCAATTTTTAGGTTCGAGCCTCAGCTAAGTAGGTTTTTGTTTTCAATCAGTGCATTGTTTCTGAAAATTTCAGAAATGCAGGTAAGGGGTTCTGCGTTGAAACCAGCATGCACATAATAATTATCAATATGGCTGACGACAGGGACTGGAAGGAATTCGGCGCATCAGACACTGACAGCGACTGATATAATGCTAATCACTAGTGTTTAAATCTTGTTTAAATTTTAATATTTCATTTTGTTGTTGTTGTGCTGTGTTTGTTTTTGTTCGAAACATACACGTGTATTGTCATGATGTCCTTTAATTTAACTCCATCCACCTTGTCTGCAACATTTGTTTTATAAATTATTATTAAGAACACCTTTAAAAATAGATTCAATTGCAACATATATGTGCCTTAAGAAACATGAAGTATCCGCTTTACCGATCCGGCTAACGAACAAGACGCATTTGTGATTGAAGTAGAAAAAAGTTTATGTTTGTACAAGAAACATGTTGCTAGGTAACAAGATATCATTGGACAAACTCTTGTCACGTATTCAGACTTCGCTTCATAAAAAACGAAACTTAGAAACAAATGATTGTATTATTTAAAAAACTAGTATACAGGAACAGTGGTTATAACCCTGATGTAATAAGTGTTGACCACGGAAAACACTCAAACAATAGGACAATTTAAAATGTTGAGTTACAAGTACACACACCGTAAAATATAGTGTGGCGTTTATTTCTTTAAGCATTATTATAAGATATTTGTAACTTTAACACAAAAACCCGGACACAAACACACGAAGTAATTATCAACCATCGCGTAGATTAACTAGAGCTTAGGTCAGAATGTATAGCCTAATTATTCACATTTCCTGATAAGAACGGAGATTACTAAAATATACTATTGCACGAAATTTAATAGTAATGTTATTATATTCATCCAAAAATAAAATCTCTGATCAAAAAGCATTTTATTACATTATACATTTGAACTAATAATGGCATTTAAGAGAAAACAAATTTCATCCACGTGTATCTTTTTTAATAAATGCACATGTGTACTCAAAGTGAATGTCTTTAATCGTTCCCTTAGACAGGCACTACTTACGTGTTTTCGATCATGTATCTGTCGTTGAAAACAAAGTTCCCGGTGGCATTGTCTGGCAGTCGTCTGTTGAAGCACGTTTCGCGGAAGACATTTTTGGCTCTAATGGCAGATTTATTATTTATTCTATGTCCTTTCTTGGCATTCCTATTTGTGTTTAGTATTAAATGTCTCCTGGTGGTCTTGTATGAATAAGTAACTCCTTGACACCAAATTGCTGTATTCTATGCTAATACGTATGTCTGATAAATAAATAGTGATAAAGTATGTTTAGAAACCTTGTCTTAACCCGGAAATATTGTTTGAGGCTTAAATAATTATACAACCCTTTATGAAAATAGGAAAGATTCTATATACATATTAAAAATAAGCATCGATTATGTTAATGTTAATATGAAACAGCAGAATGGCGTGTCTTATTGCAACTATTTGAATAGCAAGCATTGTAAACGTGACCAAAAACGAGTTGTAGATGTTTAAGTAGTGTTTTTATTATTCTTCCAGGAAATGCCGGTTCTTCTGCAAGAATAACATTGGCATACATCTAGTAGCAAGAGTTACCATGCATTTCGATACTTTGGAAATGTCATTTATAAAAAATGCTGTCTCACAGATCTAAAGGAACCAAACTTTACTTTAAAATCTGTTAATATATGGATGGTTCATAACATATACTAATTTTACATTTATTAATTTTATAAATATTAAAGATATTTACCATCAAAATCAAAAATTAGGTTTTTCTTTCATCAGTTTAATTTACCTGTTTATTCTTATATTCTTAGCTTTTGTTGTAAGAAAGTAAACAAAAAGGACTTTTGGTTCGATTCCTGGTAAATATATAGAACTTCTTTTCCTCTTTACCTAGTAAATTTAATATGCATATTTTTCTTTGTTATACATTTTGTACACAATACATTTCTGATAATAGTTGTCGTTCTGAGACAAATAACATAGCAAGAAGATCTAAGAAAAAATAAAACAATTTAGGTAACGTACCACTACTACTACTGGTTTTTAATTAAGTGTTATAACAAGCGACTCAAACTCACAAACTCAACAAAACATTCAATTTTAATATAGTTTGCAAAAAAGTGTTACAATGTATGTACAACTGACACCTGTATTTTCTAGTGAACTTTGTTTTTGTTTCAGTGGAAATAAAATTATATGAGGTGTGAATTTGTGTTAAATGTATGCAAGCAATTAAGCAAACACATACTTTTACTTTAATGCATTGCAATGTCTTAAGACAACCAATAATAAACATCTGGTTAAAATGCATTGCAATGTCTTAAGACAACCAATAATAAACATCTGGTTAACAACGTTTCCGCCCATCATCAGAAGAATGTGCATACACATAATATCTTGAAGGTGTCAAATGTCATGATTATCATGTTTATCTCTAAATTCGACGTTTTTGTTGTTTTCAACTCAACGTTGACAATTTTAATCGTGAACTTTAAAATCTATATAGTAGCTGAACATTTTGATACTAGCACTTGTCAACAAAATAATCAGTTTGTGATAAACAACGCACTCATGTGCGTTTCTGGATTACTTAAAGTTTTATTCATGGCCATAGTTATCCAAATAAAATGTCAAATAAACACCTAAATATTAATAAATGCTGACTTTAAAAAGTATTGACAACGCGTATCAACTTATTAACTGTTTCGGTAACATATCTGGCCATTCTTAAAATGCATTTTCTTATTTGACTAGGAAAGTCATATAAGATTAATAATTTGGCGGAAAGACATTCTATTATTTCCGTAGATCTAAAAGGTCGGATCAGATTTCAAAAAAGCAATACCTAACAGTTAAAATCAATACGTTTCTAAAAATAGCATTCCCTAATATTTCCGTATGCGAATGAGTTAACTCCGTTTGAAACCGCTGGATCCTGAGAGCTTTTACAAACGGCTAGGATTTTAAATATTCGCGAATGTATATCCAGTTACATCCCAGTGTTTCGATAAAATCAGATCGAAATCGTATTGCCTTTTATCATTTATGAGGATATACTTATGCTTCAGGTGAAATTTTATGAAAACTAAGGTGTACGGTTAAATGCTCTTGTTCAACGGTAACTTTAAGTGAATTTCATATACAATACTCAGTCTTAAATTAGGAATGATGCAACCGTATGCTTTTTACGAATGTGTTAGCATTACACATGTACGCAGCTACTAAAAGACATATTTGTAAAAGAGTAACAAGAATGTAGAAAAAAATGTCAAAGCGGTTAGTACTACGTTTTGATTTATTAGAGGATTTAAATATAAAGAACATTTTGCAGTTGGGTGAATACCATGACATCTACGGGTTTAATAAATATAATAATAATACAAACCAGTTTGCAAAATCTCCAAACCATAGTTTCTTAAGAGTTTTAAAAATGTATTAATTTCTTTTAGTGAATAATTTTGACATTTCTTTGTAAGTGCTTTGCGTGATATTTGATTGTAGAATCTTTAAAAATGTTTCATTATATTGAACATTTCTGACATGGTAAACACATATTATCTTTATAAAAAGCATTGCTATTAAAATTATTCGGTATTACCAAAAAGGTTGCAATATTCATTTTGTAATTAATAAAACAAAAAGTTGGCCAAACCGTCCATGTATTGTTGATATTAAAAGGACTCCACTGCGGTCTGGTCGTGTAACTCACGAAAAAGGATTTCGCCAGCGTTTTGCCCCTTTTTGTAATTGGATTTTGTCACAAAATACTTAACGCTGGCTAAACCTTAACCTTGCCATTTCTTAATATATCTGATCAATTGATATTGCTAATGACTACACATATATGATGATTATTTAGGTCAAGGGCATTTGCCGGCCTTTTGTCCCATTTTGTAAATGGATGTTTTCACAAAAACTTAATTCTGGTTATACATTTGATATTTCCTTATGTCTACGTCAACGTTTCACCAAACTGTCCAATTTCTTAGATTTTGACTCCACGAATATAACGATGCGAAATTCTTCAGGTCAATGTCACATATGACAGACAGTGGCAACATTTTGCACTTGGAATTTGTCACAAACATTAAACGTTTGCTATAATTCTTGTTAACGTTTTTGCTATTCTGACAAAGTATTCGTGGACAACACAAATGTTTAACTAAAAACAATTACGGAAGTGAGTGTAACCCCCACCCAATGATAAAATATAAAGACACTTTCCACATATTTTTCCATGTCCAAGGCTCATTTGTTTCACCCGATGTATAGTAAATTGTTGTTTTGTTTATAAATTTTCACTATGTCAACTACATTTTCTTGCACATTCCTTCAATTTATATTGTTGAATTTCATTTTTATAACTTTTCTCTGAAAAAAAGTAATTAGATCTGATATCAAAACATCAAACACATTTCAACTCTCAAATCTCTTGATATACATAATATTACCACACGTTACTGATACTGCAACTGTTTATGTCTGCCTTAAAATTAATTGCATTTGACAAGAAACTAGTGTTTTTAGAATAATTTGCATGTACTTTATGTACGTAATCACTTGATTTCCAAGAAAGAAACCTCATTTTATCATCTACTCGCTCATAACGTAGACACTGTAATTAGACACTAGCTTACATAATTTATTATTTATTAAAGGAACGGCGTACGGGATCCTAATTTTGTAAAAAAACACTCTGATTTTTACATTCACGAGTAGATAGATTTGCAATAATTGTATTCAAAACGGCATTTGTTTTGTCTTCTTTGTTTCTTGAAATTTTATAAAGTAAACATGTACAACGAGTCTTAAAAACCATAAACAAACCATAGAGCAAATTTCAACAAGACTTAGTGCTGAATTTAGGCTAACACCCTGGTGCTTTAATTACAACTATTGAACAGTTTCACAGCATTTCATAGTTAGGTTAACAGACAGATTTAATTGACATGACAATGCCTCATAATCAAACGTACACACTGGTTGTCTAGATAATTTATATAGCTTACCGCCGAGTATAAATTACACGATTTATTCCGCAACGTTAAACGGCCTGAAATTAATGAAAATTAATGAAGCTTTTTATATTTCGCTTGACGTCATTTGTGAAAAACAGGTTTAATATACTGAATTGGATTTCGTTCTTGGTTCCGGCGGAGAATTTCCGGGTTTAGAAAAGTTCATGATTGAAATATCTATTAGCCATAAATTTTACGAGTGCATAAGGAAAGCTTAATTGATTTTAGTTTTTTTATACACTCTCTTCCGTTGTTGTTGCGTAATCGCACGTTTACTGTAAAGCAGCAATCTCCTAAGGTACTAACGACTGCTAAAGTTGAAGCAAAACATGATTATCTTTAAATTATTTTCACGGACAAACCCCCCCACCCAAGAACTAAGCTGCGAATTTAGGTTTGATCAAACGGCATTATATATTTCATTTAACACTTTTATCACACAATGTTTGTGCGAACAAAATAACATTTGCCTATCAATAAAAAGCATGTAACCACTAAACATGTGTGCGTATCCACGATGCGTTTTATAAACAGTAAATTTATTCCTTTTATTATCAATTGTTTCGTTTGAACTAAGGACCTAAACGAACAGACTTGGTGTTTAAGCATTTATAGATCTAAACAGAACAAATGGACGCGTTACAAGTAATAGAATCGGCGCCACAATCAAAGATTTGGTTTAAGTTTCCTGTTTGTGTTCTGTTAGAATAAGGTTAAAATATGTTTGTGATTTGCATGTCTATGGTCTCATAATAAAACCCTGAACGGTTTAAGAATAGATAGTTAATACAACCTTGCGACATGCAGTACAGACTGAATGCTGCAGTACATTTGTAATTTGATTTGGTACGCATACGTTAATATTACGTACAATAAATGAAACACAAATGAAATTTAGATGACATTGACAAATACTACATGCGTTGTGGAACGCTATTCTGGTATACCATAAAGTAATAAATGTTCTTGGTAAACTTTTAAAACATCGTCATGTGCATGGAGAAACCGACTTTGAAAAACACGGCATTTGAACATGTTGAGTTTATTAAACGCGTAGTTGGCAATAAACGAAAAAAACAACAGCAACACGAAATTGGGAGAGTCCTTGCTCTGTATATGTCTGACAGCTGAATTTTTTATAAGACTTAAATGAAATATCTTGATCAAATGATATACATTGAAGATATGTTCAAAGAAAAATATGTTGTAAACAATGTAAACAAATCAAATTTACGTGCACCATGAAAAAATGGCCAATACAAAATCAAACACACAGAACAGCACAAAACACGCAGAAAAACCAGACGCAACAGACATTCAGAATAGAATTTTTGTGCGTTTTCGGATTTTTCCATTTTTATTTTTATTTAAAGATGCTAGGTCTGTATCTTTATACCCTTATAATCGGTCATAAATCTTCCAATATCTTAGGTATACTAAATAATTTAAAATTGTATTGGAATTGCAAACTTTTGTGACAAATAATGTGTTTTTTTTACAAAAAAGTTAAAACACAACAACAAAACAAAAAACTCAAACATAAAAATCCTTGCCGGAGCTGGGGATTGAACCCGTGACCTTTTGCACCCAAAGCGGATGCGTTATCACTGCACCACCGAGTCAACTGAGAGTATCAATTGTAGTCAAGCCATTTAACTTTTTCGACGCAAGGGGTCGAAACGTAAATAAACAAAGCCAAATTTGCGGGCCAGACATTTTCAACAAATATATTTTTTTCTGTATTATTTTTACATGCATGAATAACTATATATGGCAGTTTCTCATATTTACGGGAGTAGGTTTCGCTGCTTAAATATGGTTAAAATGTAAGATGTAAACAAGATTGACCTAACAGATACAGGAATAGCAACTTAAAGATTTCTTAAATAATTTCTCCAACAAATGTTGAGTTACCGCCCTGGCACGGACAAAGACTTTCATTAGGGGTTTAAACCAGTTTTAAGCTATAGCAAACCTTACACTTTCCCAACCTTTATTGGAGAATAAAAAGAAAAAAAGCATTTACTCTCTCTATTCAACAATTGACAAATGGAAAAAACAAAACACAGAAAATAACTACCTTTTGCAATAGAGATGGTATCGTTGCATGCAGCAACATGTATTATGATCTGCTTTGTTTTTTGGAAACGACACACACGCGAGTCTTTGTGTTAAGGTTCGCAGCCATAATAAAACCGTACGCAATGTGCAGGTAACACTAAAGATTTGTGCGCTACACAAGGGGTTGGGGTGTCACCCTGATTAGGTGGTTGTAACTACTAAGAAAGAAGACATGTTTGTTTACTGCTGTAAAATAATAACATTTATTTTAAAAAATTACTTTATTTTAGACACAAACATTATATATTACAGCTAATAGCGCCCGTACCTTACGTTTTTAAGTACGATCATGTGATTCCTAGAGACAACTGCAGCTTGGTTTTATATGATCATATTGCATAAACCAGTTTCGTGTTGGCACATGCTATTTCGTTCTCGCCAACAGTGGTTTCTTAAAAGAATTTTCAGCAACGGTGTTCGTGGCTTTTTGGCTCTGTTGAATTATAAATATTACAATTACCGTTGTCCACAAATTTGTGTTTGACATTTTGATCGAATTAAGACAAACTTATTGCTAAATAAGCACATTTTAGTGTGTGTGTCTGCAGTATTGAAAGTGCTGCAAATATGTTACAGAAACATTTTGCTGGACGACTATATGACATTCTTGCAAAGTTTGGCTTCAAGTGTAATCATAGCTTTGATGATGTGTCTAGACATAAAGTTATAGTTTAACCAATATATTATAAGACCATTTGGGATGCTTAAACATGTAATATACTTGTTCGTATTCAAATAATTTAATGACTTAAAGAATCCCTTTTAAATTCAGAACAGCTTCACTTAAACCGAGGGTGGTATTTGTCCCATGTTTGCTATACATTCGTGGGATCGAAATTATAAGGGAACACATGCACGCCCGTCCCATTTGATGGCAAAACACAAAACTACAACTATTGGCGTTGCATATCTAGTCTATGAACTAAACGTCTAGTGTCATGTTTTGTTCAACATTTCTGTTCACATTTCGTTTAAATATGATTCTGTTTTGAATCAGTTATTACAGAAAATTGTACAGTTTCAGTATATAAAACATGAATGGAAAACAACCATAGTGTTTACTTATAACACTAGATATTGAATAATATACGAGATGCTTTGCAATGTACCCAGTATTGGTGTAACCTAAAAGGAATGTTTTAATTTGAGAGATAGGAGGCGCTATTGTGCGTCAGTGGTGTGGCATCTTTCACTAACACTGATAAACAGCTTCAATGAAACCGTGGCTGCTATTTCCCCATGCAGGCTATGCTTTCTGAGGGCTTATTACAATTAATTGTGTATCTAATAGACAGAGTCAACTTGCGAATTACGTTCACTTGACTACAGTTTACAGACCTTGAAACCCTTCGTGTTTTTACTTCTTTTTGTTTAACTGCATGGTTTATGTTAATGGTCACCATTGATCATTTCAATGCGGTAACTCAGTATTGTTGAAATCACTCTCGTAATCTCATAGATAACACAATACAATTTAAAGATAAAGATTTGTTCGTTGCGCCCGTATTATGTGTCTTTCCTTCTTATATGTTAAGTGTGGCAAACAGTTTCATGTGTGCGATATATTGTGTCATGTTGCTCTAAATCATAACTCTGCCTAATTGGTTTTCAACATTTTCATAAGAAATCTTCCGATCTTCTATTTGGTTATAATTTATTATTTTAATTGTGATTGTTTTTGTGCAATCTAAATTATATACAAATACAATTTCTAAAGAACATGCCAAATATGATTACTCGCACATAGACACAATTACATGTCTTGAACGAACATATGCAAATAAATGTTATTTAGTGCTAAACCACATTTACATCAAATTTTAAGACTTAAATCAAATAATCTTCGGAAAATGAAATTGCCGTTATGCAAAACCAGTCAGCGTCTGCAACTTTTTCACATGAACAAGGAACCCACACTGCCTGATTGGTCTGTGGAATCGGCAAATTATAAACAACATGAAGATGTTTCTTTTGCTCAAGTTTGATGATAGAAAGGTTGACGAATTGATGTTAACATGTAAAAGATAAAAACCTTGTACTTTCATTTTATTGATTTATTTTGCACCAATTGTTTCAATCAAAACTGTTTCTAAATGCAAACATGTTTGTCCTATATGTATTATTACATAAGTCAGTTATGATTACAAATACTTGTATCTAGCAGTACGATCTTAATAGTGTTCCAGCAAATGAAGTCCAACATATAATTGCGTCGGTTTATCATGTGTAACGTAAACATGTACGATGAATAATAAAGATCTTTTCATTTTAATTAAATTAAAATTGCTAAACATCAATACAATTCCATATCAGTACAAGTCCTGATCAAGAACAAAGACGAGTACTAATTCACAAAACCAACTGAATGGAGACGCCCAGTGAATACAGAAAACGGAAAGGACAGGAAGAATCACCTATCATTATTCAAATAGTTCATGCCTAAAAAACAGAATCCTATTCGAGCAAGGCAACGACTTCTACGAGCACTAAACATCAGCCTTAGTAAGTTAAATTCTACAGAGAAAAGGAAACCCCCGGAGGAAGTATGAGGAAAATATCAGGTCATGTCTTCTCACCCCTTTAAAGGCCGTTATAGGGATTACCTGCACAACTGTATCAGAAGATTCATAAATAAAGACCGCCCTGGTTTTCGCGCTTCAGATTACCCCTCAATGTCCAACAAGTACATCTCCCCCCTAGACCACAAAAAACTCTTTAGCCTGCACTCCTGTCGCTCCGCCCCACTAAAAGAGCCCAGCCCCTCCAAGACCCTCAGACATTTTTCTTTCTTGTGTCGACACAATTAAAATTATGTTAATTTTCAATTTTTGTACATTTTTTATTTGAAGTGTCGTTTACCTTTAAGTTGTTAAAATGCATTAAGACTAAATCAATTTAAATTTAAAATAAGATGATGGTTCGCCACAAACAAGTTTAGATCTGCATTTGTTATAATACTAAGTGTAAGATATTAGTAATGCTTTTTATTATAGTTTGACGGGGAAAACGTGGTTTGTGTCAAATGGGTGTCATTATTTTAATTTACGTGTCTAAGACAAACAAAATGCAATGAAAACGTCAACAGCGATAAATGATTATAACGAAAACAATACCATTGGCATTTTACATTCGTTAGGTTTTTCATGATAACACGTTTCCGACTGTTCCTATTAGAGCATTTAAAAAACGCATGCATTGTCGCAAAAACCATTATAATTATAATAAAGGTACATGACAGTAATTGGTTATAAACAAACGGTCAATACTGTTATCAGGTAGGTATAACATACTCCTATATATATTGTCAATATTCTTCTGTTGGTGGTGATGATGATGATGACGACGACGACCACAACGACGACATTTTCTTCATATTTAATTTTAGAATAAACCTCATTTCTGCAGACATCTTGGCGGCTGTCGGAAATTTCTTGAAACCATTGATTACCATCACCGCATTTAGAAGCAACATATCATCTAACATAATCATCAATACAAAACTATAAACTCCAGTGTCAGGATCGGTCAGACTACCCCGTTTAAGGATCGAATCATTTTGTTCACATTCATCAACGAAAACGTATACCTGCTGTTGTTTTATATTTTGTTGGGGCGAGGGACTTTTCTTGTTTTCGTGCAGACACTATTTGTAAACGATACAATAAAATATACTCGAAATATACCAAATTTATATCGGATCATTGCATTTTATTTAAGTTGTCTTTGAAAGTGCCAATATTGCTATAAAATGGGAATAAAAATATCAATTTCAAAGAACTTCCTGAATTTTACCGGTTATATAAATATTTCTGGCAAGACAAAATTAAAAGCTTTGGCTACAGGCTACAGATGCCACACAAGGTTTTATGTATCTGTCATTGTATGACCATTGCAATGTGTTGGAATATTGTCGCCCAAAAGGCCACGTATATACACAAAAATGTATAGAGATTTAGACACTAAACCATTACATTTTTTTCTAGCGAAAAACGTATACAAACGACCGTATGTATATTTTCATGATGACTGAAATAATATTCACATAATTTTAAAAATTGAAAAACATGTAACTCATATAAATGCATTCTGTTTATCCGAGCAGAGCATTGTAAACCAATATAATTATGCCTAATGGGGATCTCTAGATCTACTAACATGCTGTACTACCTGTGGTGATCATCGATCTTTATCGCACATTTTATCTATTAAAACATGTATTACACGCGTCAAACCGACATGGCGATCGTAGTTATACCCCCACCACAAAATGTGGGGGGGGGGGCTATACTGGATTCGCTTTGTCGCGTCGGTCGGTCGGTCGGTCGGTCGGTCGGTCGGTCGGTC
>Ga0224511_10002415_pt1 | contig 12554 bp, 11 predicted proteins | sample SF_May12_sed_USG_2_FD_169988 | JGI IMG/M metagenome (GOLD analysis project Ga0224511, IMG submission 169988) | Sediment microbial communities from San Francisco Bay, California, United States - SF_May12_sed_USGS_8_1 | ecosystem: Environmental > Aquatic > Marine > Sediment | place: USA... | reverse complement strand
CGCTTAAGCCGGGAAATCAATGCAAACACCAACAGTTCTGTGTTAATTTCCTATCTCGAGGCCAATTCTGTTGCGTTGTTGATCTGAAAAGTGCGTGACCTAGGGCTCTAAGTATGCGCATCTAAGTTTCCATTTGAGCTAGGTATTGGGTCCATTTGTTCGTGGTAAGCTTCAGAATATGAAAACAAATGAAGACACTGTTGGCCATGACATAACCCTTTTATTGAAACTGTCCTTATACCTGAACAAATACTAGTTGGATAATGAAAAGGCACACTGGGGTTTATAACATTGCCCATAGATACTTTGCGATATAGGTTTGGATTCGTCATCTCTGTCACAAAAACTTCTTAGCCAATCACATATTAAGGTGTAGATACTACATCCAGTGCTAATAATATTGTCAGTCACAGTGGGCTCAATAATGCATCCTGACTTGTCTATTACTCTGTAGACTCGTGAGGAGCTTAAAGAAGCATTGGAAGGGGAAATCCGTGCATTCAACGTAGACAGAGAGTTAATCTCCAGTGTGACTATAGCTTGGAACCACCAGGAGTTTGAAGTTCCATATAACTGTCTCGCCGAAGAAATCAAGATTGGTACATGAAGTTATACAAGTTATAAGTTATATAAGTGACAATGCCCTAAAAAGTTATAGATTCTCAGATCGTGACAATGCATAGGCCATTAAGTCTGTAGTCATCAGAATTAGTCATATCTAGTCACGGAGTTACCCACTGGGCTGTACATCTCAGGACCATTTTTTTGTATTAAAGTTATACTGGAATGTCATCGCATCACATTTGGTATGTTGGGCCATGGTGTACCCATAGAGAGGATAACTCTATGAACCGGCCTCCTTTGTGACTGGAATCCACCGAAGAAGAAACAGCAAAGTGGTGCCCTAACTGGATTCAAACCAGAAACGCCTGGTCTAAAGCTCAGGTGGTGTTGTATCCACTAAGCCGTTGCTTCAGTCCTTCATAGGTGCTCATGGTGCATGATTTCATACTACTGTGATATCTCAGTACACTGAACTGGCAGAGTGTTACAGGTGATTACTATCTGCGTCTTCTGTTGGAAGAGGATGAATCAGACAGCTCAGAGGAGACGAGTGCGATACGTCGATCCTACGAGTTCTTCAATGACCTCTACCACCGCTTCCTGCTCACTCCAAAAATCAGCATGAAGTGTATGTGCCTGCAGGCCATGACTATAGTCTATGGCAGATGCTATGAGGAGATTGGCGCATTCAATGATACTCGATACATCGTCGGCATGCTGGAACGGGTCAGTACTGCGGTAGATGGTAACACCTCTCCTGAGTATTGTTTCTTGTAGACTGATGGCGCCTGTGTATGGTTACATTATTTAAAAAATATTCTGTATGTTTTATATTTAGTTTCACACAGCCACGCTGTGAAGTAAACATTGTTGGAGTTTGTTTTCTTGTTCATACGAGTCCATGTGATTAGTTTTCATCACACCATATACTGCCATGTATTATATGGTCATCATGCCTCCATCTGGCACCTCAATCACATTACCTGGAATATATCGAGAGATCTCTAGCTGTATGTAATGATTTTTATAGAGCACAGACAGACTGGAGCGGGATCGCCTATTACAGTTCCTAAACCGACTCATCTATAACAAGGTAATAAACCTTCCTATAAGTCATTGATACACAATGGGATCTTGGCCTGGCCTCCATACTACTGGTTTTCTCATTGTATAACAAGGATACAAGAATCACTTCCACCATCCACCTTTAAGATCTTGGTTGGAGGATTGTTTTTATTAATTTTTGAATGGGCACTTAACCGTCCTGTTTAGCGGACCTCGTAAATTGGAGAAGCTCACACTTACAGGGGAAGCCTGGCATGGCTAGGACTAGAACCCAGGATTTAACGCTCTTTAGCCAAGCACTCTAGCCACTCAGCCCTCCCCGGATCCCTGTTGGTAGTCATTTTACTGTTTGCTTTCCAGGAGGGCCAGCACTGTACCGCAGTCTTTAAGGTACCTGCTCAGGCTTTGTTCATTAATTCAGTCAGATGTTCCCGATTCTGATTTTCGCGTGTAATCAAATCACCAATATCTCGCTTATCACAGTCATCAATAGTAATACAAGGATCTGCAATTCAGCTGTCATTGAAGTTTTTAGATCCTTGATCTCTCAATTTGAATGGCACACCAAGGCTGATAGGACTGAACTACAATGTCCTTTCAGCTGAATCTTTTTCTAAGTTTTAGTTAGATAAAGCTGTGACTCACTGGATTACTTGCGGGAAAACAAGACTCCATCATATCATGTCTGATTGCTGGTCCATTTATCAGCATCGGAATACTTGGTATTGGCACCTTCAGAACTTATTGCTTCAACTTCTGCCTAACCGGGATTTTACAGCTCAATTGCATAATAAGTTTTGTTCATATACATCATATACATCGACAGCGGTGTGAAGCCAGTTATTTTTGTAAACTTCTCATTAGATGGAGAATGATTCATTCTTCACACATGGCCTTACTCTCAGCCTATGGGTGTTCATCTTTTTACCTCTCCCCTTCAAATGAGTGAATGACTATAACCATTGCTCATACGCAGTGATTATTATCTCTGCTTCTGCAGAAAAATGTCAAGGAGTTGATGGCAGCCAACGGGCTGAGAGTTCTCGTTGATCTATTACCTCTGGCTCATCTGCACACGAGCCGAGCTACCGTTCCACTGCAGACTAACGTTATTGAGGCGTCTGCCGATATGAAACGAGAGAGCGAAAAGGAATGGTATTACGGCAACAAAGACAAGGAGCGGCTAGGACCGTTCGGCTTCGATGAGGTTTGTGAAAAACTAAACAAAACCTCCCCCTCCCCCAAAAAGAAACCGACGTTCCCCTATCTCAGTGATCGTTTGGCTTGTTGCGTTCTAGTAAAATATTTGGATACAGCCGCCTGGTGGGTATCCATACATACATAGGGTACTGGCTTTGAATACCGTGCACGGTCTGTAGTAAAATGAACTAGTTTAGACTGCCAACTTGGAAGCAGCTACCATTTGTTTTCAGGATTGAACACGGGACTCTGACATAAATTTTTCCTCATGTGCCAACTTGTGCTTTTGACAGATGACCGAGCTGTTTAATGAAGGAACAATTCACGCTAAGACGAGATGCTGGGCTCAGGGAATGGATGGTTGGCGTCCTCTATACACTATACCACAGCTGAAATGGTGTCTATTGGCTACTTCTCAGGCGGTGCTCAATGAGACAGACCTGGCGATTCTCGTGCTGAATATGCTTAACAGGTAAATGGTCCGGTGTTAAAATCCCTCTAACACCGTAGTCTGTTTTAAGGGGGACCAGAGGAGGCATCTTTTACACTTGAAGGACACATTTACCCCCTTCCCTGTTTGTTGTTATCTACTTTATGAATGACGCATGCTGAACTCACTGATGCTAATGATATTACCAGGATTGTGGAGTATTACCCCAGCAGAGATAGCGAAAATGCAGTCATACGACCTCTTCCTAAGGCTCAGAGATTACTCAGCGATCCAACATGCCTTTCATATATCATACAGGTAAATGTTCTCTCACCTTGGGTCTCACGGATAAAATGGCTCTATACTAAAAACTTAATACTAGTAGTTACTGTATTTTCTGTAGGGGGAGCTCGCTAAGTCAATGGCTCAAAAACCTTCCATCAGCCAGCTGGGTAGTGGTTGGTGAGTGCCAGGGAAGGTTTCAACCCGAAACCTTGGATGGTTTATAACCGCTAATCAGATGACATGTTCGGGCTGTCTGCTTGGGTTCTTATAGTTATTGGGTTATCTTCACTGAATTGACTAAGGTTCCAATACTTAACACATTTGACAGAATGAGTTGTCTCTCTCATGGTGTCACAACTACGATATCTTTTTACAGTTAGTAGATGACTCAGCATCTCTGTTTGCAAATGAGCCATGCGTGCAATCGGCTTGTGGGCAGATTTAAATAAGCATAGGCCCGTTTCAAATTGGATGATGGTGTATGTCTTCATCTCATTGTAGCTTTTGCTAACATTTGAGCCGGTGATTGTGGAGAAGGTGGCTAGGTTGTTACATATGATAATGCAGGATAACCCCGGCCTGTCACGCCTCTACCTGACCGGCGCTTTCTACTTCATCCTGATGTACACCGGCAGTAATGTGATACCCATTGCAATGTTCCTGAAATACGCTCATATGAAGCAAGCATTCCGCTCAGACGAATCCAGCTCCTCAGACATTGTACAGGTAATGTGTTTAGTGTGGCCAGAAAATGCTCCCATACTAACTGCCTAAAACCAATGAATATTACAGGTAATAAACGGGCCCTTAATCATAAAAGATTGTTAAAGATTCACTTCTCCCCTCTCGTTAAGAGCAGCCAAATTTCGGCGGGTGACTCAAACAAATGGCTTAGGTTGACTGACCCCCAACCTACACACTGCACACACTAATCGTAAAATGCATTCTAAATCTCATTTGAAGAGGCACTAAACTCTGATCCATCTGGTAACATTCCATATGGATTACACCCATATCATAATCTAACAGCTGTGGGACAAAATATTCAGTCTTAGTCTGTTCTGTCTACTGAAAGGTCACTGTATATCTTCTCAAGTTTTTTCTTTCAATTGAACAACACACTCTGATTGCAGAGAAGTATTCTGGGACACATGCTCCCGGAGGCCATGATCTGTTATCTGGAGCATTACCAGCCTGAGAAGTTTGCTGAGATTTTCCTCGGCGAGTTTGACACGCCGGAGGCTATATGGAATGCTGAGATGAGGTTAGAGAGGCGTAATAAATCAGTTTAAGGATCGCTGTTAGCAATCATGTAGAGAGAGGTTTTTTGTTGTTTCACTCTGGTTACTTTCATATCAATGTTTGTGTGGTGTTCTACTTCAGGTTAGTGCTTTTGAGATTGCCTGTCTTTCAAAATTTTGAGGTGATAAGAAGCTGGCCCCCTCTCTTTCTTTGGTTTAGTTTAGAGTAACATCTGTATCAGTGCTCTGTTCATCGTTCTGCTTTTACAGACGACTGATGATTGAGAAGATAGCCGCTCATCTAGGAGACTTCACTCCGCGACTACAGTCTAACACGCGAGCTCTCTACCAGTACTGCCCGATTCCAGTTATCACCTACCCACAGTTGGAGAGAGAACTCTTCTGCGCTGTCTATTATCTCAAACATCTGTGCGACACGCAGAAATTCCCCAACTGGCCAATCAGAGAACCGGTAACTAGTTTATGTTCACTGTCTTTCGGCATCAATTTGCTAGTTTTGATCAAGATTTGGCTGCTTTTAAGAGAGGTGACAAAAAATTCAGAACTCTGATGTGTTTCGTTTGGTTGACTGATGCCAGTGGATTACTGCGCGCGATCTCATAGCTGCCAGGTCACGGGTGGTTATTATTCTAGAATGTCACAGATTTACACTATAGTAGTGATTGTGGGGGAGCTACCAATCAACGAACTCATGTGTATATTCCATTCTCCACTTGAAAAAGACTGCATTGTACAAAACACAACCAGCAATGATGCATAATGCCTCATTGGAGTCTCCATAAGTTCTGGAGACCGGATAGAAGCCTCACTGCCATTTACCCATCAGGTGGCCCTGCTGAAGCAGATTTTGATGGCGTGGAAAGACGAGGTGGAGAAGAAACCTCCGGAAATGAATGCAGAAGAAGCTTACAAAACTCTGGGTCTCGCCACCGGATCGGGGGGTCATGACGAAGCTAAGGTAGTATATCTTGCCCAGAAATGTCACATGTTTTATGATTGTGACTCTACAAATTACACAAACATTGCTTCTACAAATACGAGTTATACCCTGGTCACACTCTAACAAGACATTATTGTAAGTGGACTATGTGAAATGGGTTTTAACCAAAGGTTTATTTATGTTTAGCTGTCAAGGGGTTTGTTATGGCAGCTCCAGCAGCCACCATGCATGGAATGGCTGAATAATACATGGAGAGTTGAGCATCACCCAAACACCACTCCGTCGCATGACTCCTGCCTGCCTACTCAGTTATCGGTATGTGATATGGGTTGAGAGCTCCTCACCTTGGATTCCCTTGCGTATTGTTTAGGTGAGGAAGGCCTACTTCAGGATGGCACAGAAGTATCATCCAGATAAAAACCCTGAAGGTCGGGAGATGTTTGAGCTGTGTAACAAGGCTTACGAGTTTCTGTGCAGCCGTGATAGCAGAGGCGATGGACCTGATCCTAATAACATAGTGCTCATACTGAAGGCGCAGAGTATACTGTTTGAGAGATATACTGAAGGTATGTGATACTGAGTCTGCTCTGTATATCTGATGGGTTTACTGAACGGTTGCTAGACAGTGTCGTCACTGATTTCCATTGTAGTTTTGGAGCCATATAAGTATGCGGGATACCCAATGCTCATCACTACTATCACCATGGAAACCAATGATGACTCTCTCTTCTCTAAGTCAGCGCCTCTGCTGTCGGCTGCCAGCGAGTTAGCCTATCACACTATGGCATGTTCCGCTCTGAATGCCGAGGAGCTACGAAGAGAGAAAGGTCTCATCACTCTACATGACGCATTCGCCAGATGTGTGAGCACACTGAGTGCCATGAGCAAGCCCAACGAGCTAGCGGTGCAGGTCTGTATTAATTCCAGTACCACCTCCATGTGTGTACTGACTGAGTAATTCAGCTGACCTGAGCTATGCAATATATGTATCTGTACCCAGCTCAGGTACATGAGCTCTCAGCTGTAACTGCCCTGATAGTTGGTATGATGAGGTTTGAGCGCTTTGTCCAAACACCCAACCAATGTTAGACTAGGTTACATACAGCGATCTGTTTTTTGCATTGCGTTATAATTTATAAGATGCCATGTAGGTATCCTGAACCTCACACATACGGCGTATGTAGTGGGACATGGCATCATTATCGCACAATAAGTTTACGCGGATTCACCATTCACTCGCATATTATAACCATAATGTATTTGAGTTACAGGTGTGCTCGCATGTAGCTCAGTGTTATAGAGTGGCATCACAGTTCCAAGGCTGTCGGGAAATGATCCAGGAGATACCGGCTATTGTCAAAGAACTCAACAGAATCCTCTACTTCAAAGTAAGCTTCAGCCGATTCGCTTCAAACAGTACACTCGATCATTTCTGTATCCGCTTTCTACTGTGTGAATGGGCTTTACCTAGCCCATTATGCAGCGGGTTATAATGAGGCTGTAGTGGTTAACGCAGTAGGAACATGGTACATGTATATACATATAATTGTTTTCCAGCATCTTACGAGGCTATGCTCGACAGTAGCTGAGACCGTGAGAGCATTCTGTATTGATTACTGTCTGCAGACAGCTCTGTATCAGACAGGATCTCTCTGGCACTTACTGCTGTTTCTGTTTAACTATGACTACACACTAGAGGAGAGTGGAGTCACCACTGAGCAGGTAGGCACTGGAGCCGATCCGACGCATCGACTACCGTTAGCTCCAATTTCACAGAACTGTAAAGAAATGGCGATCCCAATAATCTAGCAGTTATGGGTGATTGGTTCTTATTTATGTACATCTCCATATATTTTCCATTTTTATTACCTACCCTATACTTTGGAGCTTTATTTCATTCTGTAAGAGGAATATCTTTTAACAGGACAGTAACCAGCAGCATGTGGCTAACGAGTTGGCCTGTCGCGCTGTGGAGGCATGCGCTGCCCTGGGAGGGTACGATCAGGTGTCACCTGACAACCCGGCGGTTAAAGCCTCACTCAGCGCTCTGCTTACACCATACCTGGCCAGGAAGCTCAGCGACCCCAATCCGGCTGAAGTAAGTGTCAAAGGGGACCATGCGCATGAGAGAACGACTCCATGACTACTACCATTATGGTGGCTCTAGCATCATGCGTTCCAATTAGTCATCTGCTTTATAGCTAGTCGTCAAAACACCGAGAAAGGTGCTGGTTCTCATTAGCTGTTACTACTTCTAATTAGTCTCCTCTGTTGCATATTTGTACAGTCCTAGTGAACCACAAAGGATGTTTATCATCTCCTCTATCATTCAAACCTGTTTATTGTTCATGAACAGCTAAGAACTGCCAAGTGACATTTAGTAGGCTTATGATGGATCGGTCATGCTTCAACAGGTGTGAAACAACTCTCGGTACTAAACCATTACGCCACCCAAATCCTGTAACCGTACTCGTTTCGAAGTCGTTCTCTCCTTGGTCTACGCGATCCTCATGATGTTGATTTATTCCCTCAGCTTCTGAAGATTATAAACAGTAACACAGAGACTCCATACCTACTGTGGGATAATGCCACCCGACAGGAGCTGACTGAATACCTCGCCGATCAACAAACCAAAGTCATGAAGACGGTATGTCGCTGCGCCAAATCACCAGGGCAGTAGGGGGATAATTCCTCGCTGATAATGCTGGCGACTCGGTTATGAAGACGTATTGTTACCATATCCCGGTGTAGTACAGGATTGCGTGTTTTATCAATTATTGGATTACAGGGCGAGTGTGATAAAGATTTTGGTGCTAGATTTGTCTTCTCTCTGCATGCCAAGGAGCTGATTGTTGGTGAAATCTATGTCAGAATATACAACGAACAACCAACCTATCCTATCGAGGTAATCACAATGTGTGGTAAATAACAGATGTTGCTCTTATAGGCACTTCCTATTTACTCTCGACTTTCGGCTCAGCGGGATAGCGCTGGGCCTGTAACAGTGAGAACCTGGGTTTCAATCAAGGCCATGGCGGCCCTCCAACCCGTTGTGGGTTTGAGCTCCTCGAATTTATTCTAGCTCCTAACGCTCCAACAAGCCTCAGGCTTGGGAGGTCTGTTAAATAGGATGGCCAAGTGCTCAAGTAAAAAAAAACACAATTAAAAAAGGCTATGGTGAACCTTTCTGTTGAGGCTTCAGCGATCCCTGTCTCTGTGTACTGTTAAAATACGGGACCTTTCAGCTTAGCTTATTATATTTATTTATCACTGTTCTATGAACTGAACAATCACACCAACAGAAAATAGGGGATATAATTCCGATAGTCTGTCCGGGGTTGAAATTTAGATTTTCCAAATGTCACCGTTTTAGAAGGGCCTGTCACCCTATTTACGTTATCTGGTATGTATCTGTGTTGAGAGAATTCACTGTTTGATTCCAGGGAGGTCATTGTCAGGTAACTTCGCTTCGAATCTCCCTTCCCACTAGAGCTCATTATGGTCATGGAGACAGCGTTCAAATTGTTCCAAATCTCAACGTTACCAACCCAGCCTACCTACCCTGGCTAAAATTATACCTGTTCTAATTCCAGGAATGTTCCTTTGTTTTACTTTGATGCATGCTCCATGGTCAACATCGCCATCACTAATCCCGTTTGCATGGTTTGCTTTAATTTAATTTCATCAAACAATAAGCATTATCTTGGAATCGTGGGTTTTTGTTGTAGAATGCTAAAGGGTTCACAATAGACCTATTGGAGTACCTGAATGGAACAGCCCGATATCTGCAAAGTTTAATTCAGCAGCAAGCGGCGAACTCAGGGAAGCTTCTATCGGCGGAAGCTGTGGACAGGCTCAACAAGATTCGGATGGCCCTGACGGCCCTGAAAAACGTCATCAAGAACAACCCTGGTATGAATGACCCTAAACCAACAAGATGTTGTGAGATAAATGTGACTTATGCCGAGTGGCCTCCAGCGCAGAGATGTGTGTAAAGGGCTTGCCACGCGAAAGCGAATTTGCGTTAAGCTAATTGCAAATCGTAAAAAATCGCAATTCGCGTTCCTAGACACACGAATGCTATTACTATTCGCGAACTACTAGGGTTTCCTGCAGTCACATGACCGAGGCCAATAAGACTGCATAGTTGGTGTCGTACCGAGGCTCTATTTCCGGTCAAACTGTCGTTAGAAGTTGTGCGTGGGGATTGTGCTCGTAATCGGACTCAACTAGCCGTTAGTCGCAGGTAAATTTGGCCAGGTTTCATTTTATAATCGCCTCTGATGCTCTGGTTCTCATGCATTGCGAGTGTTTCTCGCTCTGCGATGATGACTGCTCCCAAACTGACTCAAATATGGTTCAAGTCAGACGTAGTTGGTTATCCTGACGTTTTTCTTTATAGCCTGCGGATTCCCACGGGTTATACAAATGACTGAGCCAATCAACGCGTGCCTTGTGAGCTTTTCGCGTAACGTTATTTGCGATTTTTCCCCACAAATTCGCCATCGTGTGACAGGCCCTGCAATCACCCAATAAATCAGGCTATGGTTCTACCAGCTTTCAGTTCAGACATTTCTATAAGCCTGGTAAATTTATACTACCCACCATTTTGCTGCTCGCTAATTCTGTCATTGTAACGACTTATGAAAGACAGGTCATCATAATTGCAGGTGATTCGCTCTTGACTATTGTTGATATAGGGTTCTATCTGGTAATGATAATTATTTTACTGTTAGGTCAGGATCCTGATTCAGCCTGTAAGTGTTGTTGTCATTATTCTTTCTGTACGTACCTTGGAGCTGGGTAGGTGAATAGCTTTCTGTTTAAGTCTGGTTTCAATAAAGATTTACCATTAGGTCGCATACTACAGCAGCGTGTCCCTCTATGGGATATAGATGTAACTACAGGATTCCGTTAGCAGTCTCTCTCATCACCTAAAGCCTGGTCTTCATATATTGTTCATGATGGTCTTGTGGCTGTGCTACACCCTGAATTAGTGGTGCGCTGGATTCATAAGGCATACATGTTCATATGTAGACCCGGCTTTAACAAAACTCTCTGAGTTTGCACTGGGTTTCATGCTGCCATGTGCACCTGAGTGGAAAAGCTTTGATGTAACCAAGTTCACACGTCTTTTAATCCAACTGCTAGTTAAATGGCTAGGCATTGTCTTGACTTACTAAGCAAAGCGCTAGAACCGTAACATATGCTCCAAGTCATTTGGCCTCGTGTGGATGACAAAGCTTTACGATTTCAAATCCAAATGAGATCCTCCCTCCCCCCGCCCCCCCGCCCACTCGGTACATGGACAAATGATGACCAGCCAGCTGGTTACACTCATGATTCAGTTAAGCTCATGTGTCCGCTATCATTTCCAGGTGTGGAGATGCAATGTATAGGATACTTCAATCTCCTGTTCTACCTTCTACGTCTGCAGCTGTCTGCTGAAGTCCAACAGGCAGCCCTCGAGGTGATATCTGTAGTTACTTCCAACCAGGAGTGTGTTAATGACATCGCGGCTACTGAGGTGAGCTGATTCTGCATGTTTGGTGAGGACTGATAGCATAGTATTGTGTTGCTGAAATCCGACAAACTGAGTTCCACATTGCGTTGGTTCTTGTCTACTCCATCTCTCCGCTGAATACCATGCCACCATGAGCGGTTTTAAATAAAATCTAATTTCTCATTGCCGGAAGGTAGTCTATGGGCACACTGACACGGATACCTTAGTAAATCTCATAGAACCTTCCAGCTTCTATCTAATTGGTCAGGTGTGCATTTTTCCACAATGGAGGAGAATATGGAGCCCGAGATGTTTAGTCTGAGGTCACACGGATCATCCACTACAGTGTTGCTATGCCCCGAAAGAATAAAAAGGGAATACATTGTCCATATTCATTTGTAATCAGTAACTAACCATGAAGTCAAACGTGGAAATTGTCAGGATTTTATGAACCAGGATGGTAATAGTCCTATTTGCCTACCACAGATTGACGCGTACAAGTTCTCCATGGTAATTCTACTCCCATTGGTTTTCAAGGTGCTGGCTGGTCTGCTGATGGTAATACCTAGTCTTCCCAAATCTACAGTGCTTATTCTGGAAACTCTCTACGGCCTCATTTCCAGTACTAAAATTGTCAAGGAACTCATGATCAAAGGTTTGTTGGTCTGCTTGTGCTAGAACGTAAAATGTGCACTGCAGCGCCAAGACCGCATGGGGTCAGGCTTGTAAGCTTAGAAAGTTATTTTATTGGAACTGCGCTTGGTTGTAAACAAATAGTATACGCTTGCGGACAACCATTCGATCGTTGTGTTGTCGTGCCGCTAGTCCGGTGCACAGACAGCATGCCATACTTTCCAAAGGAGGTGCTAACTTGGGGGCAAATTGTGTTTGGCGAGCCGCATATGTGATGGCGAGCCGCATTTGTTCGGAAAGACATACACATTGGACCATCAATTTTCATTCAGTGGCAAACGCGGAATGTCCCATTTACGCTATTTCAATCTATTTAGCTATTGTGCACCCGAATTAGAATAATCATAAAGCCCTTTTTTACCCAATGCACAAGGGTGTACATTGTTTGGTCTGAAAATGCTTATTGTTGATCCACAAATTTCATCACTTATAAACTTGTCATCAGGTTTTGCCGTATTAATTGTTGTTGAATGAGTGCTTGAGTTTTGAGCTTTGCACCTAACTCACCGTTAAAAGCTCTGCCAACCATCACCTTATTCTATCTGTAGGCGGAACTCTGTACCTGCTGGACTTGTTCTGCAACAATATAAACCCTCAGGTGAGAGAAAAGTC
>Ga0224511_10002414_pt1 | contig 12555 bp, 8 predicted proteins | sample SF_May12_sed_USG_2_FD_169988 | JGI IMG/M metagenome (GOLD analysis project Ga0224511, IMG submission 169988) | Sediment microbial communities from San Francisco Bay, California, United States - SF_May12_sed_USGS_8_1 | ecosystem: Environmental > Aquatic > Marine > Sediment | place: USA... | reverse complement strand
CTTGCAGAGCAGCTTCCTCCTCTGTCCCCCAATCATCACCCTCGTCCTCATCCTCGGACGGGTAAATCTCCAGGCCGTGCGGTTCCGGGACCTCCCGACTGACGGCCTTAATGATTGAGTCCATTTCAGTTGGGTCGCGAATGGCATATATCCAGTAGTAGATGGAACTGTGGAGGGCCGGAAGAGCGTCGTTATCCATTACCTCTTCGACCAGGAAGCGAACCCAAGGCGCCTGCAGGTGAGGAAGTCCCAACTCACCAAGAGATTTGATAATACGCGTTATGCGTAGACAGTTGTGTTTAGATCTAAAACATTCAAATAACACTGGAGTTAAGGTAGGTAGAAATTCTAGGTATTTGGCCATATGGTTGAGGTTGTTTTTTTAAATTCGTGGAAAATGGCTCTTTATGAAGTCAATATAAAATTAATTTGCAAAAAACATACTTTTCAATCCTGAGATTATATTATAATTATTTTTTCTTCATTTATATAACTATTTGGAACAATGGAGATATAGTTAAACATGACAAAAAACAACCTGTTAAGGTGCGCATATCGTAGCTTCCAATTGTTGGCGTTGCGGCGGATGTGTCCTCGTTTCTCGTCGACGAGTTCCATGCCGTAAAAGTCAAGCATCATCCGGAAAGCCTTCAGCACACGGCTTTGAACCTTGACGTCAGCTCGCATTGCCTGGGTCAAGTCATTTCATTGGATATACCTGTTCTTTTATGTTCCGTTTCACTTTATGCGACGATGCCTTTTAAGAGTAATAATACTCTATAAATAAAACTTTGTGCTAAATTTGATTAATGGTGATACGATAGAAAACCTCACCAAAACTGTTGTTATTCTTTGTAAATAACGTATTTTGTTATGTTATATAATATTAATGTAGTTTTACTTATTTTTCTAAATAAAAGGTTATATTTCATTTGATTTGTTGCTGTTATTTTAACAATATCAGTAAAAAAGTTGTAAAATTTGGAGTGTGAAGGAACTTTTGGAGGGCAGTGTAACTTAGAGTCGCATAAAGTGAAAAGGGCAATAGGTGTACGTAGGTATCATAAACAAAAACACATCTATTTATATACATGTACATATTATATGGTTGGTATCTACAATAAATGTTTGATTAGAACATTACTTTGACGAATGTTAAATCCTAATTTTAGGCGAATAGTAAAGATAAACTAAGACTTAAACTGTTTTAGTTAAACTATAACCTATTAAAATTAACACAATTACATTAGACATTCCAAAGGCGACCTACACTGGACTTAATAAATCTCTGTTGCGCACCCTATACGTGTATTTGCCATTTACTTTGGCAAAGCAAAATAAATACAGCAGGGTATTCAGAATTTTACATTTAAATTTAATGTTATTTATCTGACAAAAATATATTATAAAGGCATAACAAAAAATGTGCACGTATGCTTCGGGAAACGACTTGAAAAAATAAGGTAGGTAACGTAAAGTGAAAAGAATTTATATATATTTTTCATATTTTTTCATATAATAGGTCTTTTCGGCTTGAAATAAGGCAACTAATCTAAAAGGCAAAAAATGAAAGGCCGCTGTCATTTTCTAAGCAGAGTTACTCGAAACACATGTATTAGTTAGGCCTAATTGTGTGTGTGCGCTTCTTCGAAAGTATCAAACGGACTGACCTCTGCCTCGTGCTCCTGGAGAGGCTGTGCAAACCGGTTCAAGCCGCGCCCTTCCGGCAAAGGAAACAACCTGCAAAGGTAAGTTTATGTACATGTGAGTGGTGCTTTATGTCAGCCCGTGCATGGAGTGGTTGTTTGCGTCTGCTCGAGGTGTGAGTGGTAAATTTGGTACGCAGATATAAAATTAGCTTTAAAATGCATTATTTTATCAAGAAACACGAAAAGTCAAATAAAGTCAAAGTAAGTATTTAGAACCCTCTCACTTCGCTACATATTTTCGACAATTATTGACCATTATATGTCTCAAATATGATATGTTGTGGACAAACTTTTCAAAAACACCAAACTAACAAAATACGTGTATACCGTTCGCAAACGGATTTTTTTCTGCGCGTGCCACATGTTTTATCTGCTTTGTATAATTGGAAAGCATACATAATATAGATCTAGTTTTGTTTCCACAAGTAGCCAAAATAAGTATAGGCAAGGTAGGCAGTAGGCAAGGTTAAAATTAGGAATTACGCAGTATGCAATGGGGAGGCGGGTTTCACTCTCAGTTTACATTTTGAGTAAAAAACATATTTTGGCAATTTTAGTAGATGGAAACATATAACATAAAATGATAAAACATTGTCAGGCGGTATAAAAGTAGTTGTTTGAATCAATTGTGAATAAAGAACAACCGTACGACAAACGGCCCACGGCCGACGATAATAAACAATATAAAAATCTTAAGCGGAAGTTTTGTCATCGGTACCTTGGAACCAGAAGGTTGTGGTTTTGAATCAACCCGCTTCCAGAAGTCATTTTTTCAAACGGCTTTCAAAGTTTGTAGTTCAAATGATGAGACATACATGCATTTTATAACATATATACGATAGATTTATAACATATAATAATATGATATTATCATTTAAATGCAATTGTGCCATATCCACATCATTTATAAGCAGAAAGGTTACCATTGTATGTAACGGTGGTTCGTTTCTAGTGTAATATAGTCTTCTTTCCACTTCAACATCTCATCTATTTTGTTTCCTATAATAACAATAAAATCGTTCTATCGACATATCATAACTAAATCATAAATGCAATGCTATATAGAGAGTACACCTCCGAATATAGCAATAACAAAAGTGCATACAGTGTCGACATCTGGGGTTCATACCTCTTAATTTTACTTGAATGCAAGTAGCTATACAGCCGAAGAAGTGGCAGAAGAAGTGTTGAAAATACTTTACCCGACTTCATTGGGGGCGAACTACACCGATCAACATTCAACCCAAATCAACTTGTGGTTGGAGTTTGTTTTGTCTGTATACTGTAAATATTACAAAATACTAGTAACTTGTAGTAAGGTCACCTGGAAGGGGTCTTGAGCTGATTCTGCATCGGTAGAATTCAAGGTTGGCGTTCAAGGTTGATCTAGCATGCGGCGTTTTCTGAATTAGGAAAACAAATATTAGTATTTTATATGGAAATGGTTTTACAGCATACAGACAAAAACAAACTCTGGACAACCACAAGTTGATTTGGGTTGAATGCTTTTAAAATAAAGGCATTTTCAATCTAGACGCAATTCCATACACGCAGAACTGATTTAAGCAATTTATATGGAAACGAACAAAGTGCAGACCCTTTTCATTGTTGTACACGATGTTTAATGTATAGATGCCAACATAATAATTTGTGGAAATATGGTTTCGATGTAATTAGATTCGGGAACGGAACAGTAAAATAAATTGTTTTAGACGACGCACACATTAATATCATTCGTTAAAATTATAATTATGTCTATAGATGTATCAAAGATGTAAAAAGAAATGTGGATAAGGACTACAATGTAACAAAGATTCTTCTGCTGGTAATTTAAATACGTGATATATATATTATAAGTACTGAGAATGTATACCGGTATATGGCCTAAGTACTGAGAACATGTTTGTAGGTAATTTAATTTACTTCCTGACAAGATTTTTATTACGGAAACGTCAAGAAAACAACTAAAGAACAATCATTAAAAACAACAGTTATAAAATGTACTAGTACTGACTAAAAACAACAAATACCCATGACAACGAAAGAGCATTATATAAAATACAGCGAGGTGAGCAACATAGCAACGCCTATATACATGAGATAAAGATTAAATTTACTTACATTAACATTTATAAAGAATAATTGCCACGTACCTGTTCAAAAGTTGTTGATGCGACATTGTGCGCGGCCGTGTATGTCGACTTGGACGCGTCTGCTTGTTTCATGTGGTCAAGTTTGACGCTGTTTACGGACGCTCGCATTGCCGAAGCCTTTGTGTGCGCTATACGTTTATCGTGTTTGGACATCATACATTCAAATCTCCGTCCTCTGTGAAATACTGTTGTGCATTATCAAACTAACTGTTCACCAGAACTGCACATACTTGACAGACACTCATTACATTCCGTTAAAATATCCCATGACTTGAGTTTGCCGTATTATTCCTAGTCTCCTTGTTTGTACTGATCGCTTAGCTATTTTCGTTCTACATAGTTTCTGTTTCAAATCGAAAGTAACTACAGTAGGTTTAAATAAATAACACTACCGTAATCTACACAGCACTGTACATAATTATAAAAGAAAAAATTTTGAAATATAATTTAATTTGCCGCGAAATTAATAAATAATAAGGTTATATTAATGACGCATTAAAGGTGCAGCAAAAACGAAAACGATAGACATCCCGTTTTTAGTGCAAAAGATTTTCCCAGACGGGGAATCGAACCCCGGCCGCCGCGGTGAGAGCGCGGAATCCTAACCACTAGACCACCTGGGAACTTGTTACATGGTCTTGACAACTACCTATATAAACTCTAGTCATTCTTGGATATGATAATGAATGTAGCCTAATAAATATCATACTATTATTATCTTAGTCTCATTTACTAAGTTACTGTTTCATTGTAAAGTTTGTTTATTCAGTCGCAACTTTTAGTCTGGTAGGCTTTTTATGATAAGAAATCAATTCTAGTTTTCGTCGATTAAATTGTGTTGTTTGGTGGGGTAGGTCACCAATTTGTTAAATGCATACTGACCACACTTACTTACACCTGTTTATGATATCACGAAATAAAAATATTTAAAAAATATCTTTTGAAGCGGGATAAATGAGTGTTTTTAAATACAATTTTAAATAAGAAAATAATTCAATCAAGCCGACTCAAAATGGCCGAAAATGTACACAAATGCACAAATGACATATTTCTAACACATTTTACTTTAAAAACTATTCACTTTAAATCATGGAAGGTAAATCCATTAAAAAATATATATCTTGTTCTTTTTCTTTCAAACAATCAAACTACTGCCGTGAAAAAGAGGGTATTACAATAAAGTTTGTGCAAAGAAACTCTCGGTTAGATACAACTATTAAAATAACTTTTCAGACAGGAGAACAAATATTTGCTTGAGGCGAGTGAATCCTATCATCCTTTAATACAAGTGGAAAGTCTTCACATTTAGCTATATGTAGCACGGTGTGATGTACAGGAACAAACCTAAGGCAGAACTGTCTGTCTGGGTAGCTCAGTTGGTAAGGCACCAGACTTGCAAGCAGGGGGTCGTAGGTTCAATTCCCGCCTTGGGTAAATGACTTCTGGCCTGTCTACAAATGTCCATCCCAGCAGGACCTACAGATATCTGCCATGGACTGGCCTCATTTCTGATTTAGCAATATATCTTAGAATTTGAGGGCCAATTACAACCTTGTGCGGATGTGTTGCACAGTTGAGTTCACTGTGCTGTATAGTTCTATATATAAGACATCGCCAGTGATAATGTTTGGTCTGCGTTTTGTGTTTTTCAAGCACATTTCTGGGAAAAAAAGCACAGTTTCAAAATATGTGCGCTTAAAAAACGCAATGATATTCGACAACTAAAAAGAAGTCATTTCAGAGTGGAGAAGTGCAAAACAGAGGAGAATTTATTCTTGAATAACATGGCCTATAAGACTGTGACTTCTATGAGGGATTGTGTTAAGAAAAGAAAATTTATGTAAAACATGAATAGTTTTTATTTTGAAAAAATGCATACTGAGTATGCTTTATAATCAAAATAAACCATGTGTGAAGTCGTGTAAAAAACATTGCTTTTTAAAAAAACAAACATTTTTTTCCCCAAAAACCCCATTGTTTTCCCCAAAAAACCATAGTTTTCCAACATGTGCACTTTTTTATCCCATTGTTTTGAAACAAAAAATTATCACTGGACATCGCATAGCGATATCTTATACCCATTCCTCAATAAGCTCTTTAGCAAAACATGCGGAACTTTTTGGGTCAGAATGATGACAATTTTTAAATATATCCAATAAAAACGGTTGTTAATTGTATAATATAAATAGATGTTTTATCTTGGAGTAGGCATATGAAAAACAAACACAACTCACTGCGAGTAGTAATAATCAATCTATAATCAAAATTCCAATCGTTTCACAAACACTCCATTTTCTTTATTCGCGATGGCATCAGAGGTGATCGAAAGTGAGGCGAATTTTTTAGACGAATATCCTGACGCCCTGAGCAATTTTCTAGTCGCGCTGTTACTTTACATAAGCTTCGTGATTGTGTTGACTGACACAGGTTTTTCGTTCAATAATTCTACAGGGTTGCAGTAAATATTAAAATGTCGCATTATGTCGGTCATGCTAGTGTAAACAGAAAGTAGAATTGCATTTTCGATTATATTTAACAATAGCAGGTAGTTATTAATAAATATTAGTGTGTTTTTGATAAACAATGACTTACTTTTAACACCTAATGCAGGTTAAGGTAAAACTTTTGACTTTTTACATTTATGGGAAATGCTAAAGCGAGCATTACAGGGGAAGTATTGGACATTAGGCCTGTCCTATGGCATTGGACTATACATGTGCTGTATAGGAACAAACCTAAGGCAGAAAACTGTCCACCTGAGTAGCTCAGTTAGTAGAGCACCTGACTTGCAAGCAAGATACGTTGTCGTGTGTAATGTACACATGTACGATATGCACTTGTAGCCAGCTACATCCTGGATAAGTATTCAATAAGTAATATTTGCCAGCTCAAAGTAATGAGAACTATAATATGTATGATGTCTGAACAAGTACATATAGATGTTGACAGTCAGGTGATTTGATGAGGACTGATTTTATCAGCTGATGTTAGAGCGCAGGTTAGTTACGCATTGAGTAAAAAGGGCAGAACCAACCAATGAAAAAAATAGATAAAAATAAATAGTGGACTGACCGGTTCTAGGATTAACAATGTACATAAACTAACAGGCGATAAACTACAAAAGCAAACAGGATTGAAGAAAAGACAAAACAAATAACTTATGTTCAAGTAGAACAGAGTAGGGCAAAATACACCCTTACTCTATATATATGTATATGATTAAGCACAATGCATTTTCAGAGTATGAACATGAGTTGCAAGAAGTGAAGAGAGAGCTGCGCGAAGTTGAGAGCCAACTGGAGGATCTTCTGCAGCGTCAATCCAGTCTGACAGAGCGACAAGAGCAACTGGAAGCAATTATCAATGATGCAAGCAAGGCTAGCAGTAATGACAAACAGTGGGAAACAAAAGGTAAGTAAGGTTGTTGGGTAAGCCTTTAATTTGTTATATTCTATCTTTCTATCTACATATTTTTGAACAGATCTTGTACATGTAGCTGTGTTGTGTTAAGGCCTTACAGAAACATGTCTTAGCTGTGTTCAATTTACCAATATCCATTGACCAGGCATATATTTAACTCAGATTATATAACATTCCTCTTCAATAAAACTACTTCTAAAAAAATATTTGTTTTCAGATTTTCCATGGTCAGCGAAGTTGAAAGAGACACTCAAATCTGTATTTCACATCAGCAACTACAGACCGATGCAGCTGCAAACGATGAATGTTACAATGTCAAAGAAGGATTGTATTCTCATTATGCCAACTGGAGGAGGAAAAAGTCTCTGCTTCCAACTTCCTGCACTTCTGTCAGAAGGTAATCAGAACAGATAAAGATATGGCCTTAGAATTATTGTAATCACTTACTCATCATATTAAATGATTCTTTACGGTTCATTTTATTAACCTTTTCTATCTCATGTATGTATATGTTGTCGTTCATGCAGGCATGATTTTATATCTTTGCTAGGAGATTGTCTTAAAAGTTGATTTTTAGTTCTTATTTGAAAACTACTGTTTTAGGCGTGACCCTGGTTGTTTCACCATTGGTTTCCCTGATGGAGGATCAGGTGATGGCACTGCAGACATACAACATTGAAGCTGCCATGTTGAATGCTGCTGCTGACAAAAACACAGTCAAACAGGTGCAAGAGGCCATGGTAGACAAGAACTCGAGACTGAAGCTCCTGTATGTAACTCCAGAGAAGCTTGCTAAAAGTAAACGGTTCATGGCAAGACTGGAGAAGATGCACAAAGTTGGCCGGTTTGCTCGTTTGGTCATTGATGAGGTCCACTGCTGCTCACAATGGGGACATGACTTCAGGCCAGGTGAGTAACATATAAACACAAACAATGTGTTGGGATAATCTTTGTTTAGGAGTGTGTTTCCTTTATCAAGGTGCGATGTACATACCTAATAAGGTGTATGACAGTGGTACAAAAGGTCCTGATACTGTGTGTATATTACTTTTAGACTACAAGTTCCTTGGCATCATGAAACGCCAGTTTCCCGGGGTGCCCATACTGGGTCTCACGGCTACAGCCACCAGTGCGGTGTTCGAGGACGTGAAGAAGATACTCAACATAGAACACTGCACTGTGTTCAAGGCCTCCTTCAACAGACCAAATCTCTACTATGAGGTGATTACACTTAAAATGGTCAAGCTTAAATATCATCTTGATGGTGGTCATTTAAAATGCTTAGAAGTAAGTTAGTTTGCTAGGTTCATTCTAAAATTATTTTCATTATGAAATAATTAAATACATGTGTCTTTATTTCTAGGTCAGGGAGAAGCCTTCCGCCCACAAAGAAGTCATGGATGACATACAAAATCTTATTGAAAGAAAGTTTTCAAAGCAATCAGGTAATATAAATAAGAGCAAATTTTGTTTTCTTAAGTTTGAAGTAACACACTTTCCTGCATTTGTCGGAACATCCGACGTCATTTTAAGTGTTTTGTTGGTACGTTAATTCCATCTGTACAATGCAGGGATCATCTACACATTCTCGAGGAAGGAGACAGAGGATGTGACATTGGAGCTGCAGTCTCGAGGAATCAAGGCAGGCTGCTACCATGCTGACCTCAGTGCTAGGGAGAGGAGTCGGGTACACAAGGCCTGGCTAGATAACGCTATCCATGTAGGGTTTAGTTAACTGTCTCCAAAATTATCTCTTTGTATTGCATGTTTTATTTATCTTTTACCTTTAACATAGTTAGTTAGTAATAGTATAACCTGATCAATAAAGAATTGTCTTTTAAATTACCCATGGATTGGCATTGATTAATTTGATGACATTCATTGTTTAAAAAATGCAGTATTTTGTCAATCTTCCAAATGGTGCATATAAACTTTCACTTTTAGTAATACTAAAAGAATATTAATTTGATGTTGTTTTTTCAACATTATAAGAAAATAAAAATAAAAACGTTGTTGGACTCGGTAGCTGAGTTGGTAGACTGCTAGACTGGGAATCAATCCTATGCTAATGATGATGAGTTATCGGTTCCAACAGAGCCTTCTATGCATGTAGTAATTCAAGACATTGAGCTAAGCCATTTCGTATTGTCCCTCATTAATTTACATGCATTTGACACATGTAAGGAAGCAGTCTGATAATGTACGCCCCATCCTGCAGGTAGTAGTGGCAACAGTTGCGTTTGGTATGGGGATAGACAAGCCAGATGTGCGCTTCGTGATCCACCACTCTCTCAGCAAGTCTATGGAAAACCTCTACCAGGAGAGCGGTCGAGCAGGTGCCACTTGAACTTGGATTTAATGGTCATGCAGAGTGTCATTGTCAGAGAAAGAGTAAAGAGAAATTAGCAATTACTTAGCCAACCTTGAAATTTCTGTCCTGATTATTAATTATAATGTCACTGTCAAGTCAAAACCTCATTACATCAATAATTAATGAACGTCATTTGCTGAAAATAACATTGATTTTGGCACAAAACGTTAAAACATTTCCTACATTCAGAAAATAGTGACTGAAATCAACAGATAAAAAAGATATTTGATAAATTACACATATGTTGGTATAAAGGACTTTTTTTGTTGACATTTGTGAATATCTATAGAAAAAACTACTAAATTATTTATGTGAAACAAAGAGTTTGGGAAGAGGAATACAGTTCATTCTTTTTGTTCTTCAAACATTTCTTTGAATAAATGTTGTATTTGATATTGACAGGTCGGGACGAGAAGCGATCTCACTGTATTGTATACTACCGTCTCCAGGATGTGTTTCGTCAGAGCGCCATGGTGATGACGGAACAGACTGGCCTGACAAACTTGTATGGCATCGTCTCCTACTGCGTTGATGCCACCAAGTCAGTAGCTGCCATCGGGCATTTTTACTACCAAACTTTTATGCCAAACACTTAAAAAAAATCTAGATTTACTTTCAAGTTTTCACCTGCTTATGTGCATATATTTTTGTTCAAAAGTATCATAAATAGAACTCTTATTGACATTTTCACATTTTAATATTTGAGACTAAACATTTTTTATATAAGACTGTCGCTGTTTATTGTCAACCAGGTGCCGGCGCAGCATGATAGCGCGCTACTTCTGTGAGGCTTGGGACACCAACCAGTGTAACAGCATGTGTGACCATTGTCACCAGACAGGTAAATTGACCAATATTGTTTTGTTTAGTTGGGTAACTAAACCCTAACCTTTATTCAGTGTCTGGAAAAAGCAACTGTTTACAAACATGAGTGTCAAGGAGTACACTCACATTTAAATTACTTAAAAGCCCTAATAAACAAAACATTAGTGAAGATATCAAGCATATAATCACATATAATACACTATATTGAACAAAATTAACTGACAGAACTACAGATATGTCTGATTTTGACAAGGTATGAACAGATTTTCTGCCTAATTATTTTTTTTGCTCCATGGAAGCCTAGTATCATCTGACATACTTGCCATTATTCCAGGGGATGTAGAGAGAAAGGATGTGACAGCCTTCTGCCTGAATGTGCTGAAGATTCTGGATGCAGCGGCCGCCTCTGACAGCAAGCTGACAGCCATCAAGGTGTTGGATGCGTGGCAGGGGAAAGGCCCCCCTGGAAACAGGGTCAAGGTTAGTAGGTCATTGTCATACTACGCTTTGCAAAATTGGTTAAACTTTCCAGCATTAAAATAGTCGAGGTATTGATGCCCTATACTCACAAAGGCGAAGTCTAGAGCGAGAGGGTACGCCTCTACTGTCAGTTAAGCAATTTGTGTATGGATTTTTGACATGTTTAGCGTCACCCAGAGTGAACTTGCATATCAGAATGTATTTGTACACAGATACCTTACTAATTCTCCATATTCTTCAAAAATAGTTTTGCTTCCAAAAATACGATCACAAGATGTTAAATAATACTTTTATTCTAAATATTTGGTTCCCCAAACCAGAAATCAGAACAATAGTTGATTGCCAGTACTTGATCGCAATTACTAAGTTACTAAACAATCAAGTACTTAAAGAGATTAATTCATAATCTTTAACTGCAATTGTCTTTATCAACAAATCAAAATATATTTTTTATTTCTTACAGTAAAAACTGGTAATTTCCTTATGTTACTATGTCATGTGTTCAGCATCTTCGATATTAACCGCTCAATAAAAACAAGGGTACCATTCATATACAATTCGTGATTGTTTTTAAAATCTCGGTCAGCATGCAGTAATTTTTATTCAAATTATTCGAAATGCATTTCATGTTTTTTAGTGATCAAATATTAAGAAGAAATACGGTAATTGCTATTGAACGCAAGCCAAAGTCCACTTGTGCTAAAACAGTGGCGATGTAAACAACTGTGTATTGAACTTCAAAGAAAGACCAACTCAATTCCCTAAGCAATAAAAAAGCAGCATTGTCCGCTTCTCACTAGTTATGTAGTCAAACACATGAAACAATCGATGTGGGCGTTATTTACAGCCGAAATAAAAGTATTGACATTGCAACTTCGACTTGAGCTGAGAAAAACCATTTGTCTAATGCATTTTGCAAAGCGTTGTAACTACCATGTAAAAATATCAGACAAGTTAAAGGGGATATTTGTTATCTTTTTATCAAATACATTGTAAATAACTCAATAAAAGATGGATTTTAAGGTCACGCAAAACAAAACAAAACCAAAATACAGAAGTATTTTGTAAGCATTTTGTAAAATACTTTCAAGAAATATACACTATAGCATTGGCATAGGTGCTGAAAAGATGTTGACTATCACAGCTTATTCATTAGATATAGATTGTATATGACAAAGAAAAAATAAATAAAATGATCATACTAGTATTGAAATAACTAATTGGTTTGACATGCGCGTCTTACATAAATGTATAAATGTTAAACCCTGTGATTTGACCTGACCTTTTTATTCCTGTAGGGTACTGAGACAAACACAGACAGAGGAACGTTGGAGACGATTCTCACACACATGTTGCTGCGGCAGTACTTGAGAGAGGACTTCCACTTTACTCCTTACTCCACCATCAGCTACATTGTGCCTGGTAGGACCTCGTCTGAGGAAATGGCTCTTTAGGCCACATGTACATGTAGTTGTTTATAATGTTTTACTTCTGTGTGCTATATATAAATTATTATCAAAATATTAATGTATTAATTACTGTTGACAGTTGTTCATTTTGCTTTGTGACATAAAATGACTACAGTGAACTCGACAGT
>Ga0224511_10002412_pt1 | contig 12562 bp, 7 predicted proteins | sample SF_May12_sed_USG_2_FD_169988 | JGI IMG/M metagenome (GOLD analysis project Ga0224511, IMG submission 169988) | Sediment microbial communities from San Francisco Bay, California, United States - SF_May12_sed_USGS_8_1 | ecosystem: Environmental > Aquatic > Marine > Sediment | place: USA... | reverse complement strand
ACACATCGATATGCTATTTTCTGCCTTCTTTATTTCGGCGTATTATAATATGTATCTATTATATAACACAATTTGGTCAAATAAGACGGTCGATGTTAAATGTTTGTTGCGTATCGAATAAAACTTTATTCACTTTATATAGGCAGGTCTTATTAAACTGATGAAAGCGAAAGCCCCCAGGAAGCATAGCCTACATGGGAAAATAGCAGTCTCGGTTTTATTGCAGCTGCTCATCAGTGGGAATGAATGATGCAACACCACTGACGCCCCCTAGCGCACGAGCGGAACTCTATTTTCAAATGTAAACAACATACAATACATGATTCCTGAGGACCAGAAAAATATAACTACACTACCACAATTTTAAAATAAATCACTATTAAATGTTAAGAAAACGAGACAATAATATATGTCGACAACATTACTTTATGTAAATATAGCGACTACTATAAGGTTCGATGAATGTGTAACAATAAGACAACTTCGGGGTGTATGTCATGCATGCAACTAGTATTTTTACCCTATCTCTTGATAACGACGGATGAATTCATGTTTCTGTGAAACAAAATAATCCCCCGAAGACAACATGTGCTTCAGCATGGTATCGTGCGAGCAGCCTATTGTAGGGTTTACGTAGGGCACGGGGGATCAGCGGTTCACCATAATTAGTATTATCTTCTGTGAACACCATTGCTGTCGCTTCTGTGCCTAAATTTTGATAAGTTGGACAGTTTTTATGTTCGATACATAACATTCTTATTTGTAAAGCTAAAAGGTCGAAGAAATACAGTGGGCAAATATGCAGTGTAAACATAAACATGAAATAACATAGTGCCGGCAAAACATGGTCATGTAGTGAGTTTCAATTAGAAAAATAACATAAAGAACTTTTAAAAAGATAAGGGATGACAAAAATGTGAACAAAATGTGATTTAAACCATAAAAATAAGTATCTCTAGTTTTTTTTCACTTTTTCACTTTATTTATTGTGTCACATAAATGTACCCTATTCAGTGTGTGAAACATTATCAAATTTGCCCATGTTGGGCTTATGATGTCAACAACGAATATATCACCTTTTGCGCCAACATGGCCAAAGTAATGACTAAAACGGAAAGAACAACTAAGTGTAAACTATTTACTTTTTGACTGGAAACCATACTGGCTGAAAAATAGTTATTATTTTATATCATACTTAAAAAGTTATCGTAATATTGTATATCAAAGTGAAGTAACGGGTGGTAAATTACATCTACTTAACACTAGTGTGAGCAATATACCATTAGTATTGTAATAAGATATGTGGTACGAAGTGAATGTTTACGAACATATTACCTCATTTATGGTACGCAAACGCAAATTATTGCACTTTTTAGATGAAATACACAATTATATCAGCGCTACATGAGCCGCCGTATAATCTACCAATAATCTTTGCTTCATTTGATAAGTGTTGATTGTAATTTTCCGTGCTTTTCACTCGCTTTTATATGTTTTATTTGTTTGGTGTGTGTAATTGTTTTACAAGTTGTAGATTATAATCATGTCTGACATTAAACTTTAAAAAAAATAACACGGCCGCGAATAATTAATGTTTTTAATCACCGTCAGATTGTTGATCAATGTCTTCAAAATACTGCAAAAGAATTAATACCTCGATTGTGTTTCATTCTCCTGATTGAATCAGATATTTTGAGGACTATTTATGTCAATTTGAAAAAGCTTTTATAGCGACTTAACAAAATAGCAAGATGAACTAATGAATTGTTTGCAATACAGTACGAAAAATTCGTTTTGTAGAAAAAATGTGTTTAACCATCTAAATGGTTGTGTAAATAGAATACTATTATCATTGTTAAATATATCTCAAGTTTATCCTGCTCGGCTCGAAAACCTAAAATCACTTGGGCAAACTTTAGCTATATTCAACAATAACCTATACTTTTTTGTTACATAGTTAACGTATTGATGTATTGTTTACACAATTCTGATTTACTTCAAAAATATCAAATTCTCTTTTTATCGAGCATACACTTGGTGTGGCAATAACCAAAGTTAAAACCAAATACCTACTTAAATGTGTGCCAACATACATACCTCAGACAATGGATAGTTCCACAAATGTTCAAGCTCCTTCCCAAGCGGCATATTGTCTTTGATCTTGTGAAAAGGTTTAGCACAAACAGGAAGTATGCTTGCTTTTGTATTTTCTATGTCAGATTGTCAGCTGACAATATAATCCTAATCTATTGGATTAAAATTGACCACGTACAGTTATAAATTATCATGATTGACAGTTGTGGAACTGTCCATTGTCATGTACCCACGCCTTTTTGCGCTAAATGCATTAATAAATTTCAATGTAACATAAATTATAGTTGATGTTATATATGTTACGATTCTCTAAGAATGAGTTCTGGTGGCTATAAATGTTACCATTCCTCATTACAGACCACCATGTCTCTGTGTCATCTTCTCGTCGTACTCCTTTATGTGTTCGTCGTATCGTCCGATGCAGGTTTGTTGCTTAAACATTTGGTTTATCTGCAAGAATATGTTTAGACTAAAATACATAGGATAACAATGCAGAAATTTTCAACCTTTAAACATGTTTTCGTAGACGGTACTGATTCAAAAAGGCCCGTACCAGAAAGGCCCGTACCAGAAAGGCCCGTACCAGAAAGGCCGCAAACCTACAAGGCCTTATATGCATAAGATGAATTGTTTATAAATGATATATATAGCGGTTATATGAATATGTAGCAGGTCGGTAATATTCCCCAGTCTCTGAATATGCTAGAATGCAGACATGCTTTGAAATCTAATAATTTTACATACTTATAGTCTTATATTTAATTAAGGTACACACTAATCAGTAAGGTGTTTATGAAGAATAAAGTTTTATAGATTTCTAATTATCTGTCTGAAAATTACTTATTTATATTAAATTATTAAAATAAAATTCAACCCCTGCATTTATTTTTTATAATTAGCCTCACCTAAATTATGATTATACTAAGTCTACATGTACAATAAGTCAACATAAAATTATAAAGTGTACTCTACACTGATTATACAGTAATGAGTTACAAAGTTACAAAATTGAACCCACACTTAAATATGAATAACATATTTTTAGAAGTATACAAATACATAAAAAGCATAAAAATCACATCACTGATGTGTATCATATTAACCAAAGTCTCTTTATGAATTATAGCTTTTTTCGTGAACGGCCTTTTGGTATAAATCCTTTCTCGTTATCGGTCTTTTCGGTATCCAATGTTCGTAGACAATATACAGTTCATCGTTCTGCGTGTATCGTGCAATTCATTTGAATTGAAGCATTGTCAAGAATTCAATGAACAGTAATATAAACTATATTTTTATTTCAGCATCAAACTGTACCCTTACATTATGCGCTGGAGTCTGCGAAGCCGCCGTTTGCAAATTAAGTAAGAATATGTTTATTTACATGTATGTTTAAATGCCTAGTTTTGAATTTTTGCAACCACGTGAGCAACCCTTTTTAAACGCATGGCAATGGACAGTTCCGCAACTGTCAATCATGATCATTTATAACAGTACATGGTCAGTTTTAATCCAATAGATTAGGAATATATTGTCAGGTGACAATCTGACCTAGAAAACACAAAAGAAAGACCCCTTAACAAGCCTTCACAAGATCAAAGAAAATCTACCGCATTTGGGCGGAGCTTGAAATTTTGCGGAACGGTGCACTAGATAAACACATAAACATCCACGTTTAAATGCTCCTGATATTTATGTCCTTTACTGCTTGGTTTTGTTAAACATAGTTCATGCAACACTATCGTATGGGATGTATACTGTAAGTTCCAACAATAAATACTTCCACACAGAAACCTACTAAGATTACCCCAATTATATTAAGTGTTTTACAATTATAACGATCATTTACATGCATGTCAACAGATGATTATACTCTTCTGATTTAGAGTTCGGTGATACCTGTACTCCTACAACAACCGCTTCATCAACAACAACAGGAACGGGAACAACAAACCTTCCAACTACATCAACAACATCAACACCAATGGCACCGACAACATCATTTACAACATCAACAACAATGACACCGACAACATCATATACAACACCAGTAACAACTACATCAATATCAACAACAACACCAGCAGCAACAACACCACAATCAGGAGGAAGAAAGAGAAGGCAAACTGCCCTAGTGCCAACAGAATGCGTGACCAATGCCCTCTGTGATCCTTCAACTACGGCATGTGTTTGCAACTCCGGCCATACCAACAGCACAGACGGCACGTGTGTCCCAGGTCTGTATTAACACGCCATACATGTTGATTTTATATATTCAAAGGTACAAGCTTTTTACCTGTGTAAACTGTAAACCAAAGAATAAATTTGCATTTAAAGAGAGAGTTAGGTTTTGCCTAATTGAAGAGAGAAAATATATTTTCTAAACTGTCTGTTGCGTTTTTAATAATTGCACAACTCTGTTCCTGTATTTCTGGTATTACTTTATGGCCACACAAATTTGCAAACAACTAAAAGAATGAAGCTACTAGACCATCACATGTTACTAAACAGACATTTACTTTATTTTTCGTTACCAGTTTGTTTGTTTTTTAAATTATTCTAGCGATGAAAATATATATAAACCAATCACATTTGAGATCCTTATGCTTACCGTAACGTTTCAGCCGGATCTTCAGCGACTATTGCTAGCAGCTTCAGCCTCGTGGTGATGTCTGCTGTCGCCGCCATGTTCGGTGCTTGGAACTAGTGTGACATAGAAACAGTTATGTTGACCGTTGCGGTTGTTTAGTAACATGGTACAGTGTGCCCGTGGTGTTTAATGTTAAACTAAAAACAGTAGGAAGTTGTAACCAAAACATTTATTAAAAAAAGTCTATTTTTCTTCCTTTCTGTTATAGCTTTATATACAGTATATATACCTTTCTCAGCTAGTTTTTTCTTGTAGAACAGTGTAATGTTGTTGTGTTTACAATTGCTGTGTATATATGCTTAACATTCAGGCTTTATGACCTTTTACGAAGCGAAATGAGCATTATTAAAAATGAAACACATGTCCTTTTTACAGTTGTAATAACCTTATTATTCCTATAACTGTAAATACTCTCATAACAGGTGACATATAGGCCCATTGGGCCGGGTGTTCTTATGTATATATTGTTTCACCTACCTTTGTTACAATAACAAATGTCACGTTAATAAAACATAACCAACTACTTACTTATTCAATCAATAATCATATTTGAAAAACTAATATGCAACAAAAATGACCAAACCTTGGGTTTACAGTTTTTTACACGGTGAACCGAAGTAAAATGGATACAGGTTATATTTTATAACAGAGACAAATTAGCTGGCAATAGAAAATGTTATATGTCCCGGCTGTGCCTACTTCATTACAACATACATGTGTGTATGTATAACTGCGTTTATATAATGCATCAATTCGTCAACTACTTTTTAAAATAAATAATGAGAAACACTACAAGTTTGATACACAAACATGCTGTAACACTGTTTCTAAAGAGTACTCAGTATGCCAGACAAACTTTAAACGTACACGTCGACAGCGGTCTAATGGGTGGCATGGACATCGTCATCGACTGCACAAAGTCGTACTGAGCATGTTTGTAATGATTTTAAGACATATTTCAATACTAGACTCGCATAAAGTGTTTGATTAATATGATTCTATGTTTATGATACATGCATACAAACATCTCTCGACAAAGAAATAAAAACGCAACTTTTATTTTATATTGACAAAGGTAATTGTTATTAATTTTAATATAGTTTGAGAAAAACATTCCGTCTTGACATAAAACAAATCCTAAAACTTGTGACGTTTTGCGACGTCGTGCTCCGCATCATGTTTATATGCCTTCTTAAAATAGTTATAACTTTTGTATTTTTCAGAATTTTTACATAATGTTTTATAATATGTTTGGAAAAGGTAGAGTAGTTGAAATATACAAACTTTAAACATGTTTATGATCTATTTCTTTTACTATAAGCAAAGTCCTCGAATTTATCATACAACCCTCGTATATTAGATTGTACATAATATGTTAGATTGCAGCTTGAAAACTACATAACGTCATCCAATTTACGATAAATGAACGCACTTCACACGTACATTTATACATAGAAAAGCACAAACGAAATGTTAGCTGTTTAGTTAACTGACCACATTGATATAATCTAATCCGTTTGGAAAATCGGCGTTAAATTTAACCAACCAGCTAACCAATTAACCAACTAAACAAACAACTAACCAACCAACCAACCAACTTTTCAAACAAACAAACAGCTGTCAGAACCAACTACTGCTCGATATGATTCCTTTATCAGTGCTAATAACTGTTAATTTATCACATGTTTTAAACACCATTCGTTAGAGTATCGCTGCTTTTAGTGGCGCCACTCCACAACACCCGTTCACCATGGATTTGTTCCTGGCACTGTGTCAATACTTGAAAAGTACGGACTAGCCGATTTTCTTATCCGTTTTCTCGAAGAGGGGGTCTTCCCTGCGCAGAACCGCTGGAAACGCGTATTCAAGAAGCACGTTACCGCTTATGAAAGGCACTGCTGGTCAGAACGACTAAAAGTTTCCGAAGACTTTCGCTTTTTTTCGCTCTGTCCATACAGAACTAGTCCCGTCCAATATCTAGAGAGTAGCCAAAGGAAAGCCATCAAGTCTACATTTTTTCAAACACTTAGTTCGACTGTGCTGCACTATCCACATCGTCTATGAAGTCGCGTGTCACCACTGCGGTGCGCTGTGTGAAAACATTGTCGAAAACCTAATCTTTGAGTTCTCTTCTGACACAAAATCAGCCCGAAGACTCGCGTTTCTTGTTGGAATACTACAAAACTTTGGCCCAGTGATATATGACTGTGTGTTCACGTCGTCTCGCTCGAACACAAAGCGCTACTTGTTCGGACATGTAGACAATGCGTTGGCAGCGGTGCTTAAGGTGGTGAGACATATTGAAATGCCCAAAGCAGCCCCCAAAAGCCTATTTGTCATTTTCAAAAGATGATATTTAATTGAAATCAGCAAAATACTGTGAGGTTACCTCAAAAGTACCAATTTTTATTAATAAACCATAAAATTAATTGTTACTTAACCATTAATTAGCCAAAACAATGGATTTCACGCGAGCCAGCAGAACTCAAAATCTAATAAGAGCATACCTTTCATACTTAGGCATATAAAACTCCATGCACTAACGGAGGTAATCTTAGAGTTTTATGAGTGAAACATCAATAGTTTGTCCAAAATGAAAGGGTTAGAAAGTAGGACGTAAACAAAAGTTTGAACCAAAATTTATTTGTCTTTTTTGGACAAACTATTGACGTTTGACTTATAAAACTCTAAGATTACCTTCGTTGGTGCATGGTGTTTAATACGGCTAAATGTGAAAGGTATGTTCCTTTAAAATTTTGAGGTCTGCATGCCCGCGTGAAATCTACATGTATTGTTTGGCTAATTAATGGTTAATTAGCGTTTAATGTTGAGTTTTATTACTAACTTTATGCACCAACGGAGGTAATCTTAAAGTTTTATAAGTCAAACATGCTTCATGCTTTGACTTGTTATTCACCACTGTTATGCACTCCCTGTTCCATATTGAACGTTTTGTTTTGTACATGTATATCTTCGTATACCGGAGGAAATAAAGTTCTATATATGTTTACAACTACAACTTTATCTTTATATAATTTAATACGATTGGTTTTCAAGGGGACTCTAGCTTGTTTACAGTTTTGAGGAATTTAGGATTGTTTTGGCTGCCTCATTTGGATAATATGTACTATATCTGTTTTTTAAAATACAAAAAAAAACATTTCAAGAAAAGAACGTGTTAATAACTGTTAGTGTTTAAAACGCCCCAAAACAAAAGTCGCTACAAGCTGTTGCAAATATCAGATATAGAAAATACAAATTCCGATGATTATTTCAGGTCGTTCAGACGATAATTTAAATTGAAGAGATGTTCAAACAAAGAATGTTGTAAACAAAAGATATGTCATCTTTAAGGGCACCATGACAAAATGGCCCGTACAAAAACTAACACAACATAAATATCTCCATCGATACCCAGTCGTCCTTTAAGAAACATCCGTCGTATGATAACGATACTAAAATCATCAACAAATGTCACATTCTTTCACAACAATCAAAACTGGAAAGCCATTTGATTGTGATAAAGAAAATGTAGAAACTATACAAGGTGTCCGCACATTGCAACTTACTGCCTACCGGGATCAACTTTCTATCAAAACCATAAAAATGGATTTATTGTCACATATAGCCATTGGTAAGAACAAAACTAATACATATTTCTTTAGTTAAAAAAATGGATATGAAATATTATCATGTTTGTCATTTCATAATAGGAAATTTTATAAACAAAGTTAATTCGCATAAAATTGTTACATTAACTTGCTGCCATATGATTTGAAAGCAAATAAATTATTTGTAATATTTTAGTAATTTAAAAAAATAAAAAAAATAAGCATAAACTGTTTTAGGATGCTAAGTATGTATCTTTATACCCTTATAATCGGTCAAAAGTTTTAAAGTACGTAAAGTATGCTAAATGAATTCACATTCAGACAGAATTGCACGTTTTGATGGCAAATTTGTTCACAATAACACCAAAATATAAAAATGTTTGCCAGAGACTGGAATCGAACACGGGACCTCTCGAACCACAGTCTGATGCGTTACCGCTGTACCACAACTAAACATATCGATTAAAGTCAATCTATTTAACTGTTTTTGCGTATTTAGTCGAAACATAAATAAACAAAGCCACATTTTCGGGCCACACTTTTTCAAAAGTGTTTTTTTCTGTAATATTTTAACATGCATGAATAACAATATAATGCAGTTTCTCATTTTTACAAGGGTAGGATTCACTGCTAAAGTATGGTTTAAAAGTAAGATGTAAACAATTCTGGTCAAAGATACGTGCATAACATCTTTAATGGTTCTTTTAATCAATTTCTTATTAATAAACTATGTTGAACATCTTCATTCATTATACTAGTATTTAGTTTACTAATCTTCAAATTATGATTTACATATATACAACACTTCATGTGCACTTTTTAGGAATGCACGACCACACATCTATAATGTAAACTTTACACTTGAATGTTTTTGTTTTCGGCTAAAATATCGTCGTTTAAAATACATTAACAAGACAACTGTAATTTACAATGGTCTAGATGTGCATAAACAATAAAACAGTACACTCGCATAATGTTCGTACAGACAGGATCATCAGAATCATATGAATCATTTTGTTTTGCCAAACAAAAACGTAATGAATTTTTAATTTATACAAATTACTGTTTTAGAGAACTTGAATGTGAAAAGTGTAGCGTTACAAGTGCAATGCACAGTGAAAGGTTGTACTTGGATTAATTACTGGGCTGTTTGCAAAAGCTTGAATAAAAACATGCTTATTCCGCGTTTCCACGTTTCCGCACAGTGATCCGGATCCGTATCGGGATCCGTGTGTGCAAGATTTTAACACGAACGCCCTATTCCACGTATCACTGATATCCGTCAAACCTATCATCCTTACGTTTTAGATCCTAATGTTTGACTGAAACCCTATCATTCATAGAGTAATTTAACCTTTTTACCCATAATTCTGCGAAAAACATCAATAACGTTCGCGCAATAAAATGGCGACGTTACAAACACATTAGCAATAAGGTTCACACAAGAATCACAAAAGAATTAGATAACAACAAATCGTTTTGTTAAGTTCCAGACAAAACAATGCAAAGTTGAAGCAATGTTATGTGTACGTATGTGAAGATAATGGCTCTTGTTTTAGACGTCATTCTATTAAATAACTTCTGTATTTACATGTATGGTATGACAGTTTCATAAAATACAGTGACAACGCAGTGACTTACCCTAATTACGAATGTCAGGGTCGTATCGCGATATATCGATATCGTGACCCGACGTATCGATAGTGTATCTATATAATTATCGCCATATCGTCTCATTCCTATTTTTATAAGTTAAAATAAATGAGAACTCTGTCTATCTGTTTGTAAGTAAATTTTCAATACACATGAAAAATGGGTATCGATGACTATTAATAAAAAAAAATATTTTTCCCTTTTCATTTTTGCTTTATTACCGGTATATTAAGCAAGAAAACGTTCTTTTGACTACTAGGAAATACTTGGTTTGGTGACCAAATTAAGAAAATGTGTTTGCTGTAGTCAATCTTTTACTCATACTCGCACGCGCAACACTATTGCAGTTATTACGCGCATCAGTTAAACGATGACATTTTAAATTTCACTCATTATTATTCCACTGTAAATCCTTAGATTAATTCAATAGTCCTGAAAGCAATTTTGTATATGATTCAATGTTGTTTGTATTTTGGTGTTTTGGGTGGTTAATTTTAAACGATCAAGTGATTGTTTTTACCAATTTAGCGACGACTATTTCTTAATTCCCATTCTTGTTTCTATAAGACCATATCAATTATCATAACATCATCACCGATATCGCTATTAAAATCATCATACGTATACACATTCTGTTTGTTTTGTGTAGCCTGCGTCGCGGCCTGTCTCGTTGTTACAAGCAGCATGAATAATGCTGAGGCAGCTACGACTGCTCCTAATGCTACTGCTACTACTACAGCCCCTACGACTAAAACTTCTGGAGGGAAACCATCATCGACACCAGTACCTGGTAAATTTATTCACAGCTTATTTTATAATAGTTTAGGTATCAGGGGTTCTTTTGCGAGAATGTGTTCAAAGTTATTTAAAACATGATAATGTTAAGTTGCATTTTTACTCAATGTTAGGGAGAGGGGACATTTTTGATAAGACTGTTATATTTATTTGTGCACCTTATCAGAACGTTGCTACCTTTTTTTAAAGTTATGGTCAATGCTTATAATCAAACAATAATTGTTACTCGATTATATAAATAGAAACTGGTCTTTCTAAAAAATAAGCTTCCTTCAAGTTTGCCGTGTACCGTCACCGTACAAAATGAATCAATGAACCGAAAGTAATATACATTTTATTATGTTTTGTATCAAATGAAGTGAAATGAAAAGCTAGAAACCAATAATAACCAGAATGTTTAAACATGTTATCAGATATGTTTTAGTTTGGCATTAACTGAATATATAGCCAACAAAGTCATGGCTCATAACTAACACGCTCCCTTCCATTTTAATAGAATAGGTCGATAATTATAGCGCTATATGTAGCAGGTAACTGATAAGCAGATGTAATCATACGCTGCTATCCACCAACGATTCAGATTTGGTCTTCTGAAACAATAATTATTTATTAAAATGGTTTTTGTATAGTTAAATCTGTGTCAATATAGTATAAATCCTTCAACTCGGTTTAATATTTTTAAACACAGATTGCATGCACTTTAATGCATGTTTCCACAAAAGTTTAATATCCGCCCAATTTTGCTGAAATCCATTGTTCATGTGATAAGGTTTATCACAAACAGGAAGTACATTTTTTATTGTATATACTAGGTCAGATTGTCACCTGACAATATATCCGTAATCAATTGGATTAAAATTGACCATGTACTGTTATAAATGATCATGATTGACAGTTGTGGAACTGTCCATTACATATCATGCGCTCATTGCATTTATCTTTTTTAGAAATACCTTTAGATGGCAAATAAAGACCATATTTTTCATAACTAATTACTAACCTAATATATAATGTTTCAGGTGTCACGCCAGGGGGTTCACCTACTGCTGTCACAGCCGCACCAGGAGCTACAAATACCACAGGCAGCGATGCCGCGTCGACGTTCAGGACTACCGGCCTTATACTGCCTCTGATCGTGGCGCTTCTTGTGATGGTGTGGGTGGCGTAGTTCGTGGTCGGACATAAAGACATGACTCTAACAAAAGAAATCATCTTTACTTTTATGCGCTTGTTTTTGTTTTCGCTTAATTGGGGCCTTCTATGCATGTGTATCATAATTATCGTCTTCTTATTTTTCGTTTCAATATACATGTTTTAAATACAGATAACGGCCAGCTGGGGCAAAACAATTATACATAACCTATAAAACTGAATATATTTTATTGCAATTAATCAGCTTGAAATTAACATGATAATATGGAAAGACCTGTATTATTTGTTTTAAGCCTTATTTATCAATACCAAACCCGTATGGAAGCTGTAAAGTGCATCATCTAGGCTAGAGAGTCATTGATGAAGTTATTGTAGCTAGAAAATGATTTTTAAAGGCATCTGATGGACATTGATTTAATATAGGAAGTTTTAAACAGTAGTTAACCTCATATCTTCAGGTAATTTTTTTCCTTCTTTATACATATAAATCCGCCATCTTGTTTTGAGGAGTCAATTTTTGAAAGCGTATGGAGAGTCTGATTGGTTCGGTGGATCTATGTATAGCGCTGACATGTACAAGTGCAAGGTATCTTAAATGTATTGTTTCGTG
>Ga0224511_10002411_pt1 | contig 12565 bp, 7 predicted proteins | sample SF_May12_sed_USG_2_FD_169988 | JGI IMG/M metagenome (GOLD analysis project Ga0224511, IMG submission 169988) | Sediment microbial communities from San Francisco Bay, California, United States - SF_May12_sed_USGS_8_1 | ecosystem: Environmental > Aquatic > Marine > Sediment | place: USA... | reverse complement strand
TTTAAAATATGTATGGCGTATGACCAGTTCACTGACTTTCGTATTTAAACGAACGTTTCTTCAGTAAAATTATGACCCGAGCTATTGGCTGAAATGCAGGTTAATGTATGGTAATACATGTATTAATATTAATTGAATACATTGTCCAGCAAAAAGGTCTGTAATCTTTGTATTCATCAGGGCAAATCGTTAAGGACATAGACCACACATATGAGATATAGAACATGTATTAAAAATAGTGTTTTAAAAATTTTCAGAAAGCAATTGTTTGTACAAGTGTTTCAACATAAATACGGTCACCAATTCTTAGTGTTGAGGAACTGTTCCTGTCCGTCAACATTTATTATTTATAACAGGACACAAGACAATGATGAGTTAAAACGGGGTCAAGTATCTGTTGACAATTGACACATGATATACATTTACGCAGGAACGTCAATTTCGTTTTGTAGGGGATGTGTATCACACATTTCCAAACGACAATGGTGGCGTTCGGACAAATCTGCGGAACGGTGCTAGGTATGCATAAGACGTATTCATCATGACGCGAAATGATAGGACCAATAGCCTGGCCCTCGCAGGAATAAGTTTCGAAGAGAAAACTACAATAATATACGAGGCACTCATTAATTGTAATGGGGAAATGCCAAACAAGACGCACGTGTCATGCAAATAGACCAATTAACGAGTTGACCAATGCAAATCCTGACCGCATTTTGGTACGACTTGGGTGAGTTATGTATTGTTATAAGCATATCGTATGTCATCGGACACGTTGTCACGAGTGGTAGTTCTTGATTGAAATGATTTTTATTTTGCATAATGATACACTTTTGCCTCATTGGATTTGAGACGGTTGTCCCATTAAATGGCTTGAGTAAGAAACGGCCACAATAAAACAATTGCAACATGGTTGCAACTTCTAAACGCTCTAATCGGGTCGAGAATTCACGATGTCTTGCTATATTATTATGCAAATAAATAACCCAATTCCAGTGGCACCTATATAACGAATGAAGCGGCCCTGCCTGTCATCTAACTTATTGATAATGGGACATGGCAATTTAAATGAACAATAGATAAGAGGAAAATATCGATGGACACTGTGACACATGACATTCAAAGGAACGCCCTTGGGCATTAGTCCCGACCCTGTATGTCGTACGCGTATCATAAGTATGGAAGGAAATGCCGAAGGAAACAGACATATAAGCGGAAGTGTGCACGAGTTGTGTTTCTGGTGACAACAATAACTTGACCTTGAAGTTCGCCAATATAATTTTCTTAGAGATATATATATATTATGATACCGTTGATACGGTGACAGTTATCATTTATAATCGGGAAATGTGAATACAAGTGGTAGGCGTTGTGGGAATACTGTAAATAACCAGTTGACAAATGCAAATCGTGACAACCTTCACTAATGTATTGTTTGCGGTAAGATGCGTTCTCATGAATGTTTTTTCTAATGGATTTATTTTGTGTATTGTAGTTTGCATTGTAGATGTTGCAACCTTTGAACACTCATTTGTTTTTAAAGCACAAGTAAAGGCGCTGTGTTACATATCCCTTTTTTCATCAAAGCCGACAAATGTAAATCTAAACGATATATTGTTTGTTCAAAGATATATTCGATATTTATTTGTTGCCAATACAAGGCATAACAACTGCCTCACATGTACCCCACATGTGTAGGCTTTGACATAGTGATATTATATTGTTCATGAAAATAAGAAACAAAATATTCAAAAAAAAAATCATTTGCAATTTTAAATGATTGTCATATAATGTTCTTTTATGTTATTTGTTGGCAAATAAACTCTAGAACATATTGATCATATTGTTCACATTAAATAATGGATAATTTATTTATTTACTACTTCTTCTTACAGAATAGTTGAGTTTACCTTAGACTATGCTGGAATTCGACGTCTGCTTGCATATTACGGTATGGCGCTCCCAACCGGCAGCACACAGGTTTCCTTCGAGACACGGGCCGCAGTAGCCGGAAACCCTGTTCATGCAGACTTCGGTTCCTGATACTGGAACAACAGCATGCGCCTTCAGGGTTCCGGTAACAGGAGACGTCACTCGTTCTTTCAACAGTGACTTAGCTCTAGCATAGTCATGCGTTGTATAGAAGATGTACTTGATGGCACTGGTTTGTTGAAATGACCATGAGTCCATTTCATAAAGTCAGTTACATTATGGATGTTAACCTTTCCATGTCTAACCGCCTAAGACGCTTGTCATTTTGCCACGCCTCCGATTCCATCGCAGGGACCCTTTACGTGTCCGCACTCCATATAATGCCAGACTGCTTGGGTGCAAAGCAATTCCTGATGACGGCAGAGAATATCAAAAATGGACCCGTTTCGATATTGCGACGTATGCGAACCCGTAAAAGTGTAACTTTACTGCGCTCGGTACTGTCGCCTTAACTATTGGCACCAATTTCTCAATTATGATTGCTACCACAGCCGTGGCATTGTGCTGTTGTAGGTCCGAAACAAATACATAATTTCTGTGTTTTAGTTCTTCATTCACTGTAATACACCACTACAGGGTGGAGCGTGACGGTCGTAGAATTCCAGTAGGCGCTTTGGATTCCGTCAACACTTTGGCATGCAAAATTCTCTGAGAAGTTCATTTGTACTATGCCATGGCCTGCTGGAAATTTTTCTTAAGCTCTGTTACTGCGCGATATTGCGTTCTGATCGATCTACATGGCCTAGAAAATTATCATAGTCCGATGTCATCTTCGTTTTGAATTCCTCCACAGGCAGCACAGTCTTAATAATCTTCATACGCTTTGCCATCGGGGCAGTCGACCCGTTGCTATGATTCAAATTCGAAGTTATCCTCAACAATACCAGCTAGCAGGGTCTACATGGTTTCTAAAGTTGTTGTACGACAGTTCGAGCTTACTTGAATAAGATATGCTCTTAAGCAGTTTAGTTTCAGAGCCATGTTCTGGTGGATTTTACACAGGCAAGTATTTCTTGATATCAACGACGTTAGACGTACGTGGCGAGGTCGAAGCTTGCTGAATTGTGAGTAGCTACACTTAATATCTTGATCTTCAGAGCGGAACTGTTCATGTAAGCAGATGAGATAATCATTGAGGATTCTCGTTTGCAGAAGTTTTCCATCACTCTTGGTGGCATCATTTTTCACCGGCATTATCCGGCTCACATCATCTCTTTCTTTTCTTCAATTCATTCATTCTTTTCCTATTTCGAGTGGATTTTACCAATTAAACAGTTTTGTCATCACTAATGTGGGATAGTGCTAGACACGTTGCTTTCTTCAGGGCTGTCTTATATCTGTATTTCTTTACCAGTCGGCCGGTAAACACTTTGGTTATGAGTGAACGTTTTGCTTTAGGATTCGTCTTCACACTATCTAAAACTTCATTTTTCACCACATTTGCCATCAAGTCCTTTAACAATTGACTTTGGCAAGGATTTTGGGCTGACCCCATCTCTGCGTATAATAGAGCTACTAATACTGAGTTGTTCTAGTGGATTGCTGAATCTAACTTTAATGGGACTTTTTGATTTCATTAACCTTTCATATCTCTTTTGAATTCTTTTTGTATTCTGGTTGGATTTCACCACCTTCTTCTCGAAGAATTGTATTCTATAGTAAGCTTTCCGCAGTGCCTTTGATCGTTTAGGATAAGCCTTTTTGGTGTTAAATGTGAGTCAATTAAGGATTCAACTTGCTGAAGCCTGATTTGTTTCTTGGTGAACAGCTTGTGGTGATTTCATGGATGTCCCCGGTATTGGTTCATCTTCAACTGTACCGGCGGTGGTTTCTTGATGATTGTGTTCAAATTCTACGAGATCCCTGTTTCTATTCCGCGTCTTCTGTCTGTATTTGGCGCAATGCAACTTGTCTAAATCTCTTTTTCTCATTATATTTGCCTGATTCATGTCAGCCGTTTGTTTTCTATATTTTTTCTGGCGGTCAGCTTCTTTTTTCAGATACCTATTCTCTTGCTTTTTTCTCTCCCTGTACGCCTTCTGAATCTCTGCCCTAGACTTGGCCATTGTCTAAAATGACAAAATAAGGTACAAATCACCATTATTTCTCCAGAGAATACGCAAATATTCAACTAAATAAAAAGCAAGATACGTTACCAAACTCGACGAGATACGTTACCAATGTTTAACCGTAATGTTTTTTCCAGAATCTACATCGCATCTATATATTTTCTTTATCAATAACAAACACACTTCTTTAACAACACAATTCCTAAAAATATTTCAAAAAAGGAACGCAGACTTTGTAGGTTGAACTCAAACATCTACTTACCCCCGGGATGGCTCTATCACCGTCTAGTGCTGAAGGCTAAGAAATTGCTTAAAATGGCCGCGGCAAATAAACAGAAAGCAATGACGTCATATTCTCGAAACGCTGATATAATATGACGCAATACAAATATTTGAACATAATCGAATTCGAGAAATAAGAGCCAATTAACGATGATGTTGTATCGTATCTGGATGATTTAATTTCATTTTGCTTTGAAATAGTTGTAATTGCCAATACCTTGGCAAACCTTTAACAGATAATGACGCATTCTCACGTAACCTGGAGAATTGGCCTAAACTAAAATCATTTTTTTTATGGAAGCAAATCCCCTCAAAAACATTATTTTTAGTTAATGTTATATGTTCTCCTACTAGTCTTAAAGTTTGACCAGCAACACTTCAAGGGTTTTTTGTTGACGCTTATGTCTTTCCCATATATGGACACTGTTTTTTATGCTTTTATTTTTGATTACATATCAACAAAATTCGATACGAAAAGTTGTATGTTAAATATTATACTTTACATTGCGATATTTTCATACAGAACAATGTTTGTTGTTTCTAAAAAAGTCCCTAAAATAGCTGATTGGACTAAAACAAGTACGTGAAAATCGTGTTTTATCAGGAAACAAAACACGAAAAAAATAATTCAAATTTCAAAATCGTAATCTTCAAGTTGCAGTCCAATTGATATTTGAACGAGCAAAATGATGACCATAGTCTCTTTGGATCCCCATAGATATATTTTTAAAACATGTTTAAACTTTGAAAACAAATATATTTTATAAAAACTAGTATAAAATAATATTTGTTCGTCCCGTAGGTTACTTTATTTTATCATTTATTTGACAATATACACGTTCATATCATAAACACATATTTTTCTGTATTGTATACGCTCTTTATGATATTTTGCAAGTAAGAACATGATTTCATTACATTAACTCACATTTCGTTTTAGACACGTCATTGCCATCTGCTTAGAAAGGACGATTTCATGTTAAGAAATCATCAGGAAGGCATAATAGGAGAAAATCACATATTTACCAAGGTTTCCGATTATTTAATAGTGACTTATTGGTTAAAAATAATTGAATGAAGTTATTTATCTTTATTATCTTACCTACAAATGTAACATTTATCCTTATAAAATGAACGTCGTGGCTTTATTTCATGTCCCGTACGTTACTCGTGCACATGTCATTAAAACATGTTTAAGATTTAACATTATTTTTGGTTTAAATATTAGGTAAGTAGCATTTGTTTATTCATTTCTATGATAGAAGTTATGTGCGATTTATTTTGTAAAGGAAAACACATTTTTTATCATTGTATCATTGAACAACGTCTTTTGGAATGTCCCGTAGGTTATACAGCAAAAATGTTTCTGCACTTGACAATTTGATTAAGAAGTTAATGTACAGGTGAGTAACAGCAAACAAAATTGAATAATGAGTATAATGTTTAAACTAACTGCATCATTATTTCTATAGCTACTAGTATTTCTACAACTAAACGTAATTCATCGCTTTAACATAACCTTACAAATTCACAGAAACGCACAAGGGATCATATAATACTCCATATTATCCTAGTTATTTAACAAATATTATCAATGGGCTGATTATAATGTGTGTTGCTTTTGCACTGCACAAACGAAATCTGAACAATTACGCTATAAAATCTTCAGTAATTAATCATTCATTTGTTTCTCTTAATTAATAACATCAAGAAGGTTAATTGCAAAATTATGTTCCATTTCTGTTCAGCATCATTGACTTAAAATTCTAAATAAATATCCATACAATCTTTTATTAATTGTTTTACATTAAGTTTTATAAAATTATCATTTTATTTTGTATATAAAATATGTAATAAACATTTAAGTAAATGAAAACAACGATGAAAACAAAGGTGTCACATACGGGACAATCATAAATTACATACGGGACAACTGTAAATCATAGTGTCTCAATATTGTGCTGACTGATACGGGTACATTACTGTGTTCTTTTACAACTTGTATCTATATCTTAAATAGCAGATTGAATTGTACAAATACCAATTCAATGTTAACGAGGAAATCTGATTTCTTTTTGGGTTATTTTTTCTGCAACATTCTTTATTTGAACATCTCTTCAATTTATATTTCGAAAATTATTTTTTCTATATTCCAAAATTTGCGGTTTTGCAATTTTGTAAACAACTGGATTTGTTCAAATTCGCTATAGGAACCAAAAATGACATATTTTGATAGAAAAAATGGTGATAGACGTTAATTTGACCGGTCATCGTCCCGCATGTTATGGTCCCGTATGTTACAGCACTCTGTTTTTACAATGTTTCTCATCTATTGTAAATTTCTCAGATATACTTTATAAACTGAATGCGCTAATTTCCCGTATGTTACGACGTCAAAATTACGTTTTGTTACTGCAACAAACCGCATTTGTTTTACATTTTTAGCGTGTAGGTATATGATAATAAATATGTACCACTAATTCAAATATGAAGAAAATAATTGTTTAAAGTTATCTTAATGTGTACTATTGATGCCAAATAAAGATTGTCCCGTATGTTATTCAGGTTTTGGCGACACGTATAAATGTAGTGAATTTTTTTTCTTACGATAACAATGAGAGCAATTTGATAGTAATCTGATACAATGTCGTAAAACTAAACTAATTCTTATTTTAAAGTGCTATTTATTGCAAGAAATAATTCTTTACAATGTTTTATGTGAGACACATTTGTTTTGGCGACACTAGGTTTTTACCACCCTTGGTCAATTAAGCTATCAAATAAAATGTTTTAGATATGCCAAATAACCTTGTTTTGGTGTTTTATTTTTACCATATACGTTAACTCAATAAAATAAAAAATAAATGTTTGTGTTGTTTGCAAAAACCGTTTCACACTGGTAACATACACGTCGGCGACAGCAATTGTCCAGGTTGTGTGAGAACGCGTCTAATAAGTTTACATGATAGTAATACTTGTAAACAATAGAACATTTGGTAAACATTTACTCGAACGGCGAGAACCGTATTTAATTCGGCAACGTTTCTGTTTTGTTTTTATTGTAACACCCCTAGCGTGAATAAGAAATCCTGTTTGTAATAAAATACGACTTTTTTAAACAGAACTTTGAGTTGTGTAATTTGATATATCTGTTTATGGGTTTCATTAGGTTCACTGAAAATGGAATTTGTGAAATACATGGTGTGTACTTGTAGACAGTAAATTACAAGTAACGTATCTGGTCCGTACTTTGCGACATTCTTTAATCATCAACACTGCTTTTGTATTTGTTGCATACCAAAAAGCATTCACTCATAACGGTTTATGGCATGCTAAAGCAAAAAAATAACGCAAGGAATACCTTTTTGTTTTATTTTGTGCAAATATATTTATAATGAATACAAAAAAACGGGCCAGACAAAACAGTTACCAGCTAGTTTTTACAATTATGCAGAACAAGGCAGATGTAAATGCCTTTACTCTCAATAACAGTGCTAATGTATACAAACATAACGTTTTTGCGACAACAAACATTGTCAATAATACGATGACGTTTTTTTCAGATTTCCATCAAACATAATGTATTTATATTGTTTCCCTAATGAAACTATGTTCTACCGATGTGTTAAACCAACTTATTGATTACTTTGGGACAAGCCAAAAGAAAATGATAACAGGCGACAACCTAAATGCATAATTTGCTATTCTTACAGAGAATCCGTGTATTACAAATATTATTTTAATTGTAGTTTGGAAAAGCAGTAATGTTAAAATTGGGACTGTAAGTTTAGTGGGTGTTTCAAATTATTCTAAACTTCATTGGTATTAAAGTATAACAAGATTCTGTATATTTGTCTTGTTTATGTTTCTAATTAGATTGAAAAACAAATTGTTGTAGACATATATTCTTTCTCCAATCTCCACTAATGGGCTGATGTTGTACATGTTCATCTGAAGTGTGTACATATCCAATATTGATTTTGGAAGATTTGTGGAACTGTTGCGTGTAAGAAGGCAGAGAAAGAAGTGAATGTGACAAATTCATTTTGCGTCGACGTTCTATTAAGTCCGTCAGTGCGTGAACTGGACATGAACTATGTTTGCGATTATTGAAAAATGATGTCTCCTAATTAGGAGGCTGGTTATGTTTGATAAAGTCACCACAATTCCCCAGCAGAGAGTGTAAAAAAAGAAATTAAATAATTATATAAAATGTAAATAGTATAGTACGTGTAAACAGCCTTTTAATCTATAACAACCACATCATTATATCAACAAAGGGCTAAATTACATGGTAACTTACCCTTTACTAGCAAAACACATCAAATGTTTTAGTCAGCTTTAAAGAGTATCTCCAAACCAAAGGAGATATCGTTTTAAAAATTCCTTCAAACCTGTCATATGATACACTTTGTGACTTTAAAGACATACTTTGCACTTCATAAGGAAATATATGTAATAATGATACTGGTAATAACAGCGGTTCCATATTGTTAGGATCCATTTTGTCATGGTGTCCTTGAACTTGACATATCTACATTATTTACAACATTCTGTCTTTAATCATCTCTTCAATTTTTATTAGACTAGTTGGCTTATTACAAGACGATTGCATGGACTGACTACACGTAATATATTTGTCTCCCGGAGATGAACATACCGCTGTAACGTGCACCGGGCTAGCTCGTCCCTAGCTATATATGAATTAATTTCGCCTGGCTACCTTGCCAGTGTGATTAAACACATGATTAATATAATAATTGGTTTATAACAAATAATCAACACGAATTAACGTAATGAAATACGTACACTATAACGATCACTAAACTATCAGGCATGAGGCTATATGTAGGATGAGACTACTGTGGGCTGAGACTACTGTGACATGGTCCTACAGTAGCATGAAGCTATGCGTGGGATGGTCTCCTATGGCATGAGACTACTAGGTACGGTGGACTACTAGTTTGGACTGTCGCTTTCGAGCCGAGTCTTACTTGCAGACGAGCCTTAATAATAGTGAGCCCAGGCTTCTACTGTCACGGTTCAGATCAAGCGCAATGCTATGATAGTACTAAGATGACAGAGAGCTTTAATTACCTTTTGGTCCAGCGATGTTACCAAGTTACTTAACGAGTGAGAAACTGTGGGGGACTTTTCGGAGACTCTGGCAGACTGGTAGGAGACAATGGGAGACTGACTAAAATCTGTGGTACCGCGGCTTTTATACTACAGGCCACGTGGTATCACTGGATTAGACCATTTTACAAATGGGTAAAGGTTGCCTATAAATTCGTGGAAAAATACATCATAACGTTCTAATAATTATCACATTAGAAAAATAAACTCTTATTTAAATAATAGTCTGTGTTTATAATAAATGTATTCGTTAAAATGATGTTATACAAGTCTCAGCATTTACAAAGAATAATTAGAGAAATTACCTACAGTGGAAATACAGATATCCTAATAGTTTTATTTATATCCTGAAGAATTGCCTTTGCCGTACTGTAAAGGTTACATTCGACTATTCGAAATGCGGCGCTGGGCTCGTTCACTACACCGCAATCAACTTTGGAAATAAACTGGCGCCTTCCTGTTGTGAAGATCGGTCAATGGCGTTTGATCTCGGCTCTGTCATCTGTCAAACAGTTACATAGGCCAGGTAGTTAAAGAATTGTTGCGCAACTGACTTCATGTGAACGAAAGGCTTGACTTGACCATACAGCAATAAGACTTCTGAATGTTTGAGAAGACAAACGTTCAGTGTTAACAGCTAACCCCCATATTTTAAGAATATATTGATAGATTCATAACTTTGATCATTAATTTAAAGAAGAATATATTAAACTACACACATTGCCATGTGTCCTATTGGACATCGTGTGGTAAAATTATTAGTGTAATCCTTTGTGAATATAAACGGATTATAGGGATTATTACCCTCAATAGATCAATGAACTTCGAACAATTAGTACATTTGTTCGTACATGTATGCCTTTATTTAAACGTTTTAAGGCGACGTACACATAAAAACAATCGGATGATGCTCCTCGAACATTATTTGGACAAAAGGTGTTTACCAAATTCGACATAAAACATTATGTGAAGTTCCAAGTCTAAAGTTTTCATACTGCTGGATTGTGCAAAACTATAGTTGTGTCCGAGTTATGTCCCGAAAACAGTTCTAGGTGTAATAATGAACAAAGGGCAATAACTCGAAAACTAGTTGAAACACTTCTACAAACAATTGCTTTCTGAATGTTTAACAATAATTTAAATACATATTACACCTAAACAAATGAGTCATACTCCTACGTATTTGTGTTCTATATGTCATATTTGTCGTCTATTTCCTAAACGATTTCCCCTGAGGAATAAAGCACATATTACAGATGTTTTTGCTGGACAATGTATTCAATTAATATTAATATTACCATGCATGAACCTGCATTTCAGCCAATAGATCTGGTCATAAGTTTACTGAAGAAACGCTCGTTAAAAATATGAAAGTCAGTGAACCGGTCATACGACTTACACCTTTAAAATGTGAGGGGTTGCAATTATGTTTAAAATAATTTTTAGTTTAGGAAAGCATATATACAAATGTGTTTCCCAATACTCGTACACATTACTAAACGTCATTTAATACAAGTTTGTAAATCACAATGCACACGTACAGTTACATGCATATAAAGTGATTGTTTACGTATCATCACAGTGTTGGGTTTCAATGACATGTATGCATATTACCCATTCATATACGCTTATGCATATGACATCTCGTAATATAAACGAATTGTTTTTCACATCAAACTTATTATTGCTCCCTTAAAAGTAATCTTGCCTGGGAGATGTATGCTTGTGTTGCTAAAGTGACTTAGGATTCGAAACGATCACTTCCGTAATAGTATTAGTAAACACCACATAATGACGTATGGCTCATTAACTTTCGGAGGACTATTTAATAAAACAATACAATTATGCTTAATGTAGAAGGACATAGAAAACCTGCCGATAAATGAGGTTTGGGTAGTGCTTTGTCTTACATCTGGGTTGACAATGTATTCTAAAATGCAATTGTTTGGCCTCATTGTTACATTCACATTTGTGCTTACTGATGTATAAAGGTTTTTTTCACGATTAGTATGCCTTTCATAAATTAGCGTACTTTGGGGTTTTATAACAACAGTCTTAAAGTCAGAAATGTTCATAATTACCACAAATCAATTATTAAATAAAAAAATGTTTCTAAAACGCAATTGTTTGGCCCCATTGTTACATTCATGTGCAATATTTTTTCTTGGAAAGTGTCTAGACGCAGATCAAATTTCTATAAGTAAATAAAACAGTCAGAAAACGCAGTTTAATTCACAACCGATCTTGATGTCATGCGTTTCTAAAGCTTATAGATCGTGCCCAAACATCGTGTTCTGTCAGAAAGCGGCGGCTGCAATCATGATTTAGAATCGTCTGAAAGACAAAATAGCACTGTTATTGAGAGTAAATGCATTTACATCTGCCTTGTTCTGCATAATTGTAAGAACTAGCTGGTAACTGTTTTGTCTGGCCCGTTTTTTTTTGGTTAGTTTTGAAGTTGATATCACATTTGATTTGTCAATGTGTATCACCATCTGCAAAACAGAAAGTGGAAAAGACCAGATGATCCAAAACTGTAAACCCTTTCGACAACATCAAATATAATATGATAAGAAAGCAATCAACTTGAAAACAAGCTACGGTAATGCAACGTAATTCATGAAAAACTGCATTCCGCAACGGTTTGGTTAAAATAACTGTATATCTCACTTATGATTGTTTTTAAAATTTGCGTTGTTATTAAATGTTTTATACCTTATTTCAATGGCTTTCTATACCTCAAGTACAGGCAAAGTACATTGTCAACCTAAATTTAAAACAACGCACTACACCAAACCTTATTTATCGGCAGCTGTTCTGTGTTCTTTTACATCAATCAAACAATAATTATATTGTGTTTTTTTGTAATCAATATTCCTCTGAAAGTTATTGCGCTATACGTCATTATGTGGTGATAACTAATACTATAACTGAAGTAATCTTAACGTATCGTAAAAGTCACGTTAGCAATACAAGAATACAGGTCCAGAGCAGATTGCTTTCAAGGGAGCAGTTATAGGTCTTGAGAGACACATATGGTGTAAACAAAACACTTTGTTTTGTTTTTTCAGAATAATCATAATGCA
>Ga0224511_10002410_pt1 | contig 12566 bp, 3 predicted proteins | sample SF_May12_sed_USG_2_FD_169988 | JGI IMG/M metagenome (GOLD analysis project Ga0224511, IMG submission 169988) | Sediment microbial communities from San Francisco Bay, California, United States - SF_May12_sed_USGS_8_1 | ecosystem: Environmental > Aquatic > Marine > Sediment | place: USA... | reverse complement strand
GTATTTGGCAATTTTTCATATTTACGGAAGTGAGTTTCTCTGCTTAAATATCATTAAAATGTAAGATGTACACAATTCTTACCAAATAGTACATGTACATGCATATCATCTTTAACGTCTAACATTTTAGCCTATGTGGCTAATATATGTACACTTTAGACATATTTAAGTGTAAACGAAAGACAATTGTCATCACTCGTTCTTGTGGCACACAAATGACATACAAAGGACACTTTGACCGTATCTATTGGCATCTTTGATTATCATTGTTGAATAGCTTTAACAAAACCGATGCTGTTTCCCTAATGCAAATGCTTTCTAAGCCCCTTTCCTCATTTTAGATTAAATCGGCATTTTATTTTATTTTTATTTTTATTCCGTATAATTCAGAGGCCCATGAATGGGTCTAAACGACATCCACCGAAGGGCCGACTTCATTGCCACAGTAACCATCTGGTGTGGTTTCAAAACTCGTTTGAAACTGTTTGCTAGTTTATGGTTAAACAGATGGTAAGCACATATGTTTGTTTTTGTATTTATATTTTCATTTTGTTTATTTCCTTTAATGCGTTTTTTTTCAGATGACGTTTTCTGCCTCAACTCTTTACAATGCTTATATAATTTCCTGATAGTACAAAAAAGCAGAAAACAACCAGTGATCATTAACGTTAATGACAAATATCAAGCTGAGGGCAGTATAATACAGACTAAATCAATAAAATGATTTTGGAAGGTGACACTGTTGTCTTTATATTATTTTGTTGAATTTTGAGAATTAGATGACAATTTTGTAATTGTTTAAGCTGTACAAGCAACCAATTATTAAGAACATTAGCTGCATAAACCTAAACTTATTTTACATGGTCGCCCAGACAAAAATGTTTGAATCTTCTGTTAAGCAATACAATAACATTTTATTTATGCATTTCATTTGCGTCTTACTGTCAATAATTATTACAGTTCATGACTTGCATTAAAATAAATTGAAGAAATGTTTATTTTGGGAAACCGCAGATTGTGTTATAAATAAAACAACTTGCATAACGCATTACAACACCTAACTATGCGCACTGTGACACCGGTTGTGTTTATTTATTGTATTTGTTATAACAATTAGTAGAATACAACATACGTTGTTTTTGTTTAATATTATATTTATTTCGAAATCGATAAAGTGAGATTTTGCAATTACCACATCCTTAACCTTTTACTTTACAATCACATTGTTTGTAGTGGCTTAAGGTTTAATCTTCATGTACATGTATGCGTGTATTCCTTAATGTCAGGGATGGCGAGTGAAATACGAACGAGGAAGTGTTATTACAAAACGCGTTCGCGCTGTCACGTAACTGTTCTTTACTAGTTTTTGTTCTCGAAGGAATGAGTTGTAGCTTGAAGACACATGTCTTTCTCTTTTCGAGGGAAATGGTTATCGACGTTTTTGCTAACAGACACGCTATATAAATGAACATTCTTTAAAATGTTTCCGTGTTGTTAAATTGTTACTATATTATCGTAAAGCGATCCAGGTCCAGTAACTAATATGAATTGAAGATATGTTCAAGGAAAAATATGTTGTAAACAATGTAGACAGGTTAAGTTTAAGGGTACCATGACAAAATGGCCCGTACAAAACAAACACATATAACAACACTAAACCCGCAGAACTTCAAAATGTCAACTACTAAACCATTTGGAACTGATAATCTTACCTTTACCTCAATAACAAATGTAGGTTTTCTTTTTTGTGTGTACCCTTCTCTTGAGTAATAAATACATATTAAGAAAGTTAAAATTGCTTTCAGTCGTAATACAATAGATTCAAATTAAGATCGCGTTCACTTAAAATGTAAGTAAATTGCAAGTGTCTCAGATATGTAAAGTAAACCACGTAGACTATTTTAAGATATAACTTTTATGCATTTAATTTATCTTGAAATATAAGACCAATAAAATATCTTCAATTAAAAACCGAAACCTTTGAAATGTAATCGTTTAAAGGGAATTTCATTACTTACGCCATACACTGTCTGCGGTACGCTTTCGTTCCATTAGTCTCTACAGTTACAACCACAATGACGCATTTGCCCGACGAGTGTTGTTGTTAAGAATTTTTGTACAAACATGCTTCTTCGTCTTGGAGTGTACATGTATGTTGATTACATTTGAAAATGGAGTTCCGCTCATGCGCTAGGGTGTGTAAGTGATGTGGCATCATTCATTACTACTCATGAACAGATTCAATAAAACCGTGGCTGCTGTTTTCTCGTGCAGGCTATGCTTCCTGATGGCTTTCCCTTTCATCAGTTTAATTCGTACATACATTTTTGTTTCATTGTCCTTACTTCTTTTTATTTGAGTAGTATTGTGCTATAACGGTATGCTGCATCCTACCTATTTCATAATCTAATTGATGACCTAACTGACCAACGGCCACGATATCACCATGTGGCGTTGTGTACATTAAAACAAAGCAAATGAAATAAAAATCGCATTTTCATCACTAAGATTAACATATATAACATTAAGGTCATGACGCAGGTAGCATACCGTTATTCAATAGCGCACACATGTGGTTTGTGTCATAGAGAAACCATTAATAATCAGATATCGCTTTGTTTCAACATGGTCTTGTTGTTTTAATTGTACATAAATTTGACTTATTTTGTCATGGTGCCCTTAAACTTGACATGTCTACATTGTTTATAACATTCCTTCTTTGAACATCACTTCAAATTATATTGTACATTTATAACGACCATCATTCACTTCTCGAGTAACGGTTAATTGAGGATTGAATGAATGGTTGCTTTAAGGCGATTTGTTTTAAAGCAATGGTAAAGCTTGCAAAGCCATGTAGCGCTCTTTTTAATTGTTAAAACAACAGTTTTCGTTTTGTGTTTTATATAACGCAATTATTTATGTCATTGAATTTTATTTCAACTTTACAAAATACGCCATGTTCACTCTCTATGAGTTAAATTGTGTACAAACGTTTACGAGGGTTGTATTATAAATTCATGGACTTTTGGTGCCATTTTGTTATTTGCTAAAACTCTGAATAACAATTACGGTTTATTCAGGTAATGTTTTATAAAACAACGCTTCTTCTTATAAACTAAAACATTTGCACAAATGGCATTTCTGGAATAAAACATATGATAGGCAGACACTGTTTTTACCCATTAAAATAATTATAGAAGTCATATGTTTGAAGTGCTTAGCTTATTTTTTGAATTCAGAACCTTGCGACTTGTGCCACATAATCAATAGATTCTAACATGTGGACCATAAATGTGTTATTACTAAAATCTGTATTTTGTATACATTTTCAAACGGGAACAAACTTAATTTAGTCGGTTTGTGTGTCAATACATGGTTTTATACGGCCCATACATACCATTTTGGAAGTCAATACATTTGCATTGGTCGATGTCCTAATAACCGATTGGACTGCTTTACAATGATATGGTCAGTATAAATTACTTATCTGGCTGAAAAGATCGCAAACGAGAATAGCAACACGTTGTTTGTCAGTCTCGCGTGCTGTCTTAACACCATTTAATACTGCGTACCAATATTTTTATCCTCAAGTGTGCCATAGCCCAACGACTTGTTAGACAGCAACATGCCTACTCAAGTATATTTGCATACTTTAAAAATTAGTTTAAAAAAAGACTTGCATTGCATTAATGTTATGATCGTAAAAACACTAACGTTCAAGTCTTGTTTCGCAACTGATAATTTACTAACGCTTACCTCTTCGACGTGATTGGGCCAATACAGGTTTATGTCGAAGATGAATTCAGTTTCGCAACCTCCGTAAACTATAAACATTTCAAAATCAACGTGTTCTAGCCTAATCGCGTCCAAGTAAAGACATTATATTATAAACATTTTATTTAAAAGTGTTTGAATAAATTATCTGAAACAAAAAGGAGTCCACCTAAAAATGTCATTGTTGAGAAGATATAATATTACTGTAACCCTTTATCGCTACTAATGACTGTTATATTTAAATACGACTTTCAAATGTTAAATATGTTGAAGCAGCATAATAAATGCATATTTACGTCAAACTTGTATCCCCTGCCTTTCTGTAGGTTTTCTTTGTTTGTGTGATAAACATTTTTAAAAACAGGAAGTACGCTTTCTTTAGATTTATTAGGTCAGATTGTCACCTGACAGTATTACCCTAATCCATTGGATTATAATTGACCATACTATTATACTGTTATAAACAATCATGATTGACATTAGGGGAACTGTCTATTCAGTTCGTTCTCTATTCAAACAGTATTTAAAATACTAAATAAGAATAGTTCACATATTCAAGTAATTCGAACACACATTTTAAGAACCAGTCACGTGTATCAAATATGTTTTTGCCGTTTTCTACATAAATGCCTGGTATATTTTCTAGCTTGCAACATTAATTGGGCTTAATGTATAGTAATTCAGTGGATACATGTTCATATCACGGCGTTTAGCTAACCAACTTTCACTTCTCTTATCAGTTATGACATACTCGTGTCAGAAACTGACAACAGAACTGCTTGCAAATGAGGTTGGAGAACGTTCGACTCCTAAGCGGGAGGTCCTGGGTTCGGTTCAAGACTGCGTTAGACCTAAAATGTTTTATATAAAAAAATACTGGATGTTTCCTTAGAGCTCAGCTCAAATGGATAATTTTGTTTTCCCCCCCTAAAACTGTTCCCCCCTAAATATGTCAAATACATTATGGAGTTCTTCTGGAATGAACGGTCGAGAGTAGTAAGAATGAAAAAAGAGACCATTGTTCCACATGTGTACTGAAGAATAAATATAATGAAATGTACAAAATGACGCCAAGTCAGAGATCTACCTCACAACTCCAGGTATACCAGACCACCAATCTTACCAACACGGCGAGTTATTTTTGATAGGCAGGGATAAATAAGTAATCATATGCAATTGTGAATAGCTACCGTGAGCATAATGAAAATGTGTAATAAGATACAACCTTGCTCTTTGTGGTTGTTTACTAAATAAAATCTTACTGGTAAATTACCGGTTAACCTATTAACAACGAAATTCATTTCATGACGAACTGGTACTATAATCTTGTATGGTCGTGGTATCATCAACCACTGTCTTGTTTTATATCAAATATTTTGTTGTTGTTTATTTAAGAAATGTACAATTGCTTAAACCAAGAAATACCGACCCTCATTTTTTCTATTATCAAGTCGCATCAATCAGGCCGTTTGTTTAGTTAAACGAATCTTCCGGTCATCATCCATATTATCCGGCAATTGCTATGAAGAAATGTAGGGAGCGGAGTTTGATTTCTCTAAAACTATTTCAGGATTCCTGAACATTTCCATTATTTATAAAATGAACACTGATTGTTTTACATCAATTTATTATTCGCATCTTCCTTTTATCTTTACCTAAGATCTTTACCATGTTTACCAAGGTCGTGACGCGGGTAACATACCGTTTTAAAATGGCGCACACGTGTTGTTTGTGTCATATAGAAACCATTAATAACGGATATCGCTTTGTTTGAATACAGTATTGTTGTCTAGATTGTACATCAATATGAATTGTACATTGTTTACGTCCAACATTCACTTCTCGGGTAACCGTTAATTGAGGTTTGAGTATGGTTTGCTTCAAATTGTTTTTAATGCTGAATACTTAGTAATTGCATTTAGGTTATTGTAAAAACGTCTTCCCCCAACAAAATAATGTCGAAGAACGTTTAGTTTTTTTCAATGACGTCACAAATTGGTTGTAAATGTTTTAAAATAGGTAAATTAATGTAAAATGATCAATAAATGCAGAACAATATACACGTTTATCGTATCTTTAAGAAGCTATTACAACACAAACGCATACACAAACTTAATTTAAGCCTTTTAAGTATAGTTTGCTTTATATAATTATTAATGCTGAATATTAGGTAATTACATCTAGGTCGTTGTAAAAACGCCTTTCCCCAAAAAAATCATGTCGAGGAACGTTTAGTTATTTTTGATGACGTCACGAATTGTGGTAACGTTACCAAAATGCGGGTTATTTTTGTGTTTGTATACTATATTATATCACATTTTAACAACTTTAAGACATACCAGATGCCTAATATTGAACATACTTAGCCCGAATATTGAGCAAGTGTCCTGCCACACCGAAAATGCATTATATAAGCATACAAAGACAACTTTTGTAAGACTTCACCCAGGAGGGAGTGGACTTTGTCAACAGGGTGAGGGGGGGGGGTAGAAAAAGTGTTGAAGGTTGATGTAAAAATCATTTTAAGCGTGTTTTAGCCATATTTCTATTAAAATTATGCTTACAAATTAATTGCAAGCGAAGCGAGAGAAGAAAACAAATGAGAAAAATAGCGTTTTGGGCATACAAAACCTAGGTCCGCGGCCGTTAGGGGGGCTAGTGCCACCTGCACCATATATATGGAAATAAGGCTCCATAAATGAGGGAATAGTTCCAACATGCGACTGTAGTTGCTCGCTGCAAAGTTGATGAAAAAATGTTTTCAGTCATATATTGTTTATGTGGATGTTTAGGACATGAAAATGCGTTACTATGGTAGCGTTACTGGAGAATTAATGTTATTTAAATGCACTATCAGTGTTGGTGTTTAACTATAAATTCATGTTGCTTTTTAATCTGAGTGTACATGGCTGAATTATATATACATGTATAGACGTATTCTTATCACGCGTTTTCTGACCTGCTAGGATCTACGCTCCTTAACTGTGTGTTACGTTTGGCATCTTTGATTGCATGTACCATTGATGAACAGATTTAATAAAACTGAGGATACGATTCCCTATGCAAACCATGCTTTCTGAGCACCCTTTTTCAAATAAGTAGGCAGTTGTATATTTTTATATTTATATATCGCGGAATTCACATGCCTATGCATTGGTTTAAATGACCTCCACCGAGGAGCCGAGCCTCAGCCGACACCATTGCCAAAGTAAACATCAGTTCTTGTTTTTGAGCTAGTGTAATACGTTTGGTAGCTTTATGTTTAATCTGATGGTAAACATATACGCAATTTTATATTTGTGTTTCAATTTTGTTAGTTTTGCTTTGATGCTCATTTTTAAGAAGGCTTTTCTGTCTTTATGATATCCATACATTATGGTTAGCTGATAATGAAAAACAAGACAACAATTATTCCATTACCACATTCTTAATGTTCCCCTTTTCGGTTACAGCATTGTTGATGATTATTTCATATATTATAAGTATTTTGTAGTGGCTTAAGGATCAATTTACATGTGAATATGTTTGTTTAAGTCAGGGATTGTCTGTGAAATACCAACGAGGAAGAGTTATTACAGTTGAACCTCGACTCATCGAAATCGCACGAGTCGATATTCCGGTTCCTTCGAAGTCATACAAACCTCGTTTGCGCTGTCACGTTAATGTGCTTAAGTAGTTTGTTTTATTTTTCTCGAAGGACATAGTTGTAGCTTTTCATGCAAATGGCGACTCTGATTCGTCCTAATGAGAAGTTTAAGACACACGTCCGTCCGTGTACCAGAGAAGGATATCGACGTGTTTGTAGGCCGACACGCTATGGTCTTAAATAAAAAGGAACATTCGTCGAAATGATTTCATGTAGTACTAAAGGAAACTATGTATCGTAAAGCGTAAATAAGTAAATGAAAATACTGTACGTCAATGTTCTTTGAGAAAGATCATCATCTCAGGTCCAGTTATTAAACATTTAGAACTGATAATCTTAACTTATTGATTAACATGTGATTAAATGAGTAAACAAAACAAGACAAAAGTAAATTGATAACATTATTAAATTCAAGTACGACCAATACGATGTCAACATTATTTATTTTCTCTTTACATTATTACAGAATTATTTTAGAGTATTTTTAGGTAAATTGTCCTCTTTAAAAACTAAACTTTACCTCAAAAACAAATATAAGTTTTCTTTTTGTAAGTGTGTACCTTTATCGTGTGTTATTAATACGCATTCAGAAAGTATTAATTGCTTTTAGTCGTAAAAACAAATTGAAAGTATCTCAGATGTGTGAAGCAAACCACGTAGACAGTTTTAAGATTGTGCTTTTATGCATTTAATATACCTTGAAATATACGACCAATAAACATATTAAAATTAAACCGATACCATTGAAATGTAATATTTTAAAAGGAATTTCATTACTAACGCCATACACTGTCTGCGGTACGCTTTCGTTCCATTAGTCTCTACAGTTACAACCACAATGACGCATTTGCCCGAAAAGTGTTGTTGTTGAGTTTTTGTTTTATACAATAACGCATCTTTTGTGTCGTACATACATGTTTGTTTCATTGTGTTTTCACCCATATGCTGCATCATACACTTTTTCATATCATAGTTGATGACCTAAACTGACAAACGGCCATGATGTCACCATTTCATGTTGCGTACTTTAAAACAAAACACATTGAAAATAAATCGCCTTTTTATGACAAAGATGTAAAATATATCTATCCATTCTGGTTGCGTTGAGGTGCATTTGAACGCAATACTTAAACTGACAAATCCATTAAGCTCGCTATAGAAGACAAAACAAAGTTTATTTTTGATTTTAAAACATTTTTATTCGTTATTGTGTTTAATATAACCCAATTCACTGTTTATCTCAATGGATATTATGTCAACGTTTGGAAATACGCCATGTTTATTAAAACTATACGCACTTAGAGCCGTAAGCTGGGACCTTAAAATAAACAGAACTTCACATTAAGAGAAACCTCAATAAAATAATAAAAAGACCTGTGTATGAAAATGACATTGCAACGAAAATAGATCATATATAAATGGGACTACACGTCTAATCTCTGTGTACTCGTATTTTTGTAAACATTTTAAATATAGTACGAAAGAACTTCATTAAACGTATTAATCTTAATTATGCTTAGTAAATGTGTATTTCTAGTTCGTTTTACGTTCGGAATATTTAATACGCTATCTCTTTACTTTTTACTCTATTTAAACCCCTTTTCATTTGTTTGCATTCAAAATCTTTTCAGCATAAAGGAACCTAAGTTACAAGAGAAGTCATGTTCGATTTGAAAATCACACAGAAGTTTTAATATTCGATATTTCGCTGAAACAAAACCGTAAAATTCACCTGTAATAATTCGATAAACGAGTAAATAGGTTAGGGCACAGAAGAATCCTTGTCATAAAGTATGTTAAATTTGTTCAGAACACTTAATACAATTAAAACAACCCGAAAAATAAAATGCTTTCCGCAAAAGGAAAGAATTAGTCAAAGAGAACTTATAAGTGTTGTGGCATCATTCATTACCACGTCATGATGAAAAAACTATCATTTCCATCTGGATTATTTAACCAATTCTCTCCATGTGTAAAAGACATATACTAATAAACTATACAAATAGGTTTATAACATTTTAATTAAAACATACACACAGGTTTATCTCGATAGCAACGATATTTCGAAAATATATCGTGATATCATTTCGAATACCGGTAATATCGCAAACCCCTAACTAGTTTACCGCTGCAAACGTGTTTTGTTCAAAGCGCAGAAATATAAATTAATCGCACACGAAAATGCACAAAATTTGTCAGTCTAGACATATACTTAATTATATATTTTGTATTTCGGAAATTGTTAATATGTTGTATGTATGATAAAAGTATATGTCGATAAAGACAGCAAAAAGCGCAAATAAGGTAACGTGAACATAATTATACACTGTTTAAAATGGTCATTGAACAGAACGTTTGACAATTGGAAAAAAATATATAGTATATATTTGTATAAGTATAACTGTTGTCATTACGTATATATTTTGTTTATAATTATATCAATATTTCCAAGTAAACAAATGTAGCATTATTTAATTTGTTTCTTACAAAATTTTAAAAGGTTTTTATTGCAAATCGGAATCATTTCTATCATATGACAAACCACGCATGTTTTTTCGTGTTTTTTAAATTATTATTTTGATGATTACATAGATCTATCACTTGTATACATGTACATGCATAAACAGTAAACGTTTAATGTTTCTTTATAATATTTTGAATATTGAGTGAATTATATGTACTTTTTACCATAACATGAAATGTTACTATTACTTGTAGAAATAAAATGTGATACGAAGGCAACCCTGTTGTGAACTCGTATGTGATATAAGAGAATGAGCTGCTTTCGTTTTATTGTCTGCAAATGCCGCACAATAAAACAATCGTTATTTATTAGTCGTATAATGTTGAGTAATTTACGTTAATGTCTCATTTGTAGGGAAATTACAGGAAGCATCACAGAGTTTTCATTTAATGTGCAAGTTTTTTGTTGTAAACAAAGGAAAGGTGTATGTTTTGTCTTCGAACTTTCAGGGCGATACATGCAAGTGTTTATAACATAAAAAGAAAAAAAATGCAGCATGGATCAAGGACATATTAACCATATAAAACATATTTATATATGTAAACATATATAAATCTCAAAGAACTCACTTGAATTACGACACTATTACTACTATTGCAAAACAATATGTTGTTTATTTGACAATAACTATACATTCAGTATTATTTTAGGAATGTTAAGTATTCGTGTCGTGTAATATGTTTTTAAACTCTGTAACACTAAATGCCATGATGGCGCCAGGCAATCCCAATACTGTGAGGAAAGAATGCTAAGCAGGCCATTTTATGTGCATTCATGCTAAATTTAAGAACTATGGTTTTACACAACATGTCGAACGGTACTAGTAATGTGTCGATGTAGCACCCATATTATGAATGTTTTTGAAGAAGAAAAAAACACCAACATCAATTATTTTTTGGTTTCTTTACCCTGCAGATCGATTTGTTCATTTACCTTAAAGATGTATATCATCCATGTAATCGTATTTTGTAAATCTATAAACGTGTATTTTGTAAGGCTGTGCTGACTAACACAAAATAATTTAATTCATACAAAATACGTCTCCTATATTTGCAAAACGCACTCATGTTGAACATTTTGATTATACGTTTAGGCCTAATATAACCCTGGTGATCGAACTCACAATCGGTGAGCTCAGTAAAGTCGTCGCTCTTTGGTTCGGTGTTTATGGGTCCATTTTGTGTGCGTCCGGATTTGGCTTGCCCGGACATTAACTTTATATTAAGTTGACACATTTTAATAAAGATGTGATCAAACGTAGAGTTTAACGGTCAAATTTGGTATGTCCGGACTCTTTAACTTTACCATGAATAAATCAATTTTAAAATCTTAAAACAATGTAAAATTTGGTGAAACGGTACGTCGTGCCGAAGAATCACATTTATACCTTAAAGGTGTGGTCTGACTTAGATGTCAAAGGTTAACATTTGTCAAAATAGGGTTTGTTTATAGCTTAAATTCAGCATTTAACGGTGACTTTTAAAATAAGTTGGCTTAATTTTAAGCATAGATGTGACAGCATGTCTCAAGGAAGAATTGCACACTGCAAGTTATTAGCAGACAGAGAGATTTAACGTAACAATTAGTAAACATTATGTTTCTCCAGAAAACACCCATACTCTTAATTCTGCGGACTGGATAATGTTGCCATTTCGGGGATAAATATCTGCTTCAATCTATAATTTGTTTTTAAATCATACATTTGCTTAAGCTGCCATCGTCAAGTTGAATGATCATTTTGGACATAATAACTACTTTTTTTAAGATCCATTAAGCACGTCACGTCCACTGTAGTTGTTAACTTATAAATTGTTTATTTTAAAACTGACCAGGTCACGTATTATAACAGGCTACCTGAAAAAGTCGACAGTCCATGGAATCATTAACCTTTATATTTGAGGCATAAAATAAAACCCACAGATATTTTCCAGTTTGTACAAAAATGTAATGATACGTATTTTACTAGCAAACAATCAAATACCCACACGAAACATTAATATTAAAAACCAGACCCACACATAATTTAAATAAAAATCGCGATAAAGAGCTGGCATATTGACAAAAGACAAACATCAGGTTTGAACACGACATATAAGAAAAACATAATACAATAAAATACGAGAACTATTAACAACGTTTTATATAATAAACATTTAAACCAGTCAGTCAACGATCAGGGCAATGTTAGACAGATCCATCGGCTTTGTTTTGTGTAAGGAAGCGCCGCACTTCCAAGTCAGAAAGCTCATACCCCATTATTCCAGGATTCTTTCTAAAACGGCTACACCATTTAGAAGCGTAGCTGCATTGACAGTTGTTTGTGTTAACACTGATTCCTAATGTCAATACATACACAAATGACATTGTAGATAAAAGAAAAGTTGCCCAGAAAACGAGATTCGTTCCGCTGTTGATGCCATCCGCCGTTGACAAAATTACTGAGAAATAAAATAGATTTAGGGCACAAGTAATCATAGCAATAGTACATGTAATGTTAGTGTAATGCAAAAGTTGGTCCGTAAAATGCCTTGCCGACGAGAAAACCTGCCCGATTCCACGAAGATACACTACACAAAGACCGCCCAAACAGATGCCGAAAGGTAAGACAAAGGTGATGAT
>Ga0224511_10002409_pt1 | contig 12569 bp, 7 predicted proteins | sample SF_May12_sed_USG_2_FD_169988 | JGI IMG/M metagenome (GOLD analysis project Ga0224511, IMG submission 169988) | Sediment microbial communities from San Francisco Bay, California, United States - SF_May12_sed_USGS_8_1 | ecosystem: Environmental > Aquatic > Marine > Sediment | place: USA... | reverse complement strand
TCCTGTCTTACAAATCATTTAGGTTCTATAAAATCCTTTGTGGACGGTTATTTAAGAACTAAAATCACAGACATCAAGATTCTGAGTGAACACAAATCTGATGCTAACTTACCTATCGACAGCCCGCCCAAAATGGCGTCTTGACGGACCAGCTTTGTCGGGCCATCTATTGTATTCACTTGTCAATCATGCCTATGCAAATTGCTATCACCATCACCTAGTCTGATAATTGGTCAGTAATTATAATGGAGCGATATGGCTTTCATTTTATAATAAGTATTCAGGCATAAATCATGAAGATCAGGACAGGAGGGCGGGATGTCGATAGGTCAACTAACAAGTACCTATGAAAAAAGGTTCTGACACAGACCATATGCCGCAATATGATAATAAAATTTGAAAAACAAAACGTAATGTGTATGACTTGTACCCTCTTCTGTTTACACTCTTTTTTAAACATCATCACAAAATACAGCACTTGGAAAATATCAATTCATAAAAAATGTCAGCATGTAAAATAAATTTAACGCTATGTCCATAAAGACTAGCCATATTACGGGAACACTTTTCAAGGTGTATAAATTATTATATTCTAAAGAGTGAAAATAGACATTTTTGAAGTTCAACAGATTTAAAAAAATAAACACGTACATTTATATGTAAAATTTCACTCTCACAAGCTTAACAAATATTTTGAAACATAAATACACAATGTACAATCACTAATCATACACCATTTACATGTACAGTAGTTTGAAGCTATTGTTACAATATTCAGCTAGAGAATACTTTGAGGAAATACTGGGAGTTTATGTACATTTCAAAGAGCATAAGAGGTAATGCTTTATAAACATGTGAAGGTATAATGTTAAGTCAATTTTAGATTAAACTACAAAACAATAAATTGTCTGCTAGCCTAGCTAATGATCAAAGAAAATCACACACTTATAAGGTCTTCGAAAAATGAACTACCTCTGAGAAAATGAACTTAATATCATAAATTCCTATTAACGAAATTCTACTTTATTATGCAATTTTCCTACTCTAACATTTCCTGAATAAGAGATAATCATAAATGAAGCTTCAATATTGAAAAACATGTTGTTTTTTCACACCTAAACAAATGCCCGCAGAATGATTTATGGAAAGATGGGCAATCGAGAAAACTGTCACCATAGCAAATACATGAATATTTTCAGAACAATGCACTATGATTAGAATTATAAGCTGGTTTGACAAAAATATCATAATTATGTTTCTGGGATTCAGAAGACTACTGGTCCCACACAGTTGGCCCTAGTAAGTGAGGAATGTTGAATGATGTAGAGAATAAGATCTCAGTATGGAAGAATTTTAAATCTTGTTTCAGTCAATGAGTTGGGTTTTTTTAACATTTAAACAGAAACACAAATTAATACAGAGTATTTTACTGCTACAGCATTGGAATACAATGACAGCATTGGAATTAAATGTTCTTGTATGATAATAATAATAAAAGTTGGTCCTTAAACTCATATAAAACATCATACAATATGCATGACATGATTTTCAAGGATAGTAGAATATAAGCGGAGGTATAAAACCCCTATTATAGAGGAACAGTAACAATAAAGGGGCTACTTGTTATCAGATTGTTAAACATCAGTGAATATCCGAAATATGACATTCCTAAAAAATTGACTGATACAAATTAATCATAGAGAATAACAGTACCCATTATGTGTCTCTGTATACATGTACATGTATATGGCCCTAGTGCAGGTGATTGTAACACGCAACCCTGCACGACACTGTAGACCATCGAAGACAATCGCATGATCCAGCAAAAAAAAAGTCACCATCCATGATCTTGGTGGTTTCTGAGATGGTGATGTAAATCAAGAAACATTCACGTCTGATGAGTGCAAGAAAACTCGTAATTAATAAATAGAAATACACTACATTTGTTTCAAAGCAACCCTTCATCTGACGATGTTGGCATATTCCAGCAATAATAAGTCACCATCCATGATCCCGGTGGCTTCTGAGATGATGATAGTAAAGAAACATTCATGTCAGATGAGTGCAAGAAAACTCGTAATTAATAATTAGAAATACACTGCATTTTATTTTTTTACAATCCAACAATCCATAGCACACTACTCATCTGAAGACGTTGGCATATCCAAGTGCAAGAAATCTCGTAATTAATAATTAGAAATACACTGCATTTGTTTCCCAAGCAACATCAGCCATCCCCTCATCTGAAGACGTTGGCGTACTCCAGGAGCATGAACTCTACGATCTGGCTCTGGTACACCATACTGGTGGCGAGGTTCATGGCGGAGGTGGTGGGCTCGGGCCAGATCAGCGTCGGGCCGAACACGATGGCCAGCGAGTGGGCATTCATCTTGTTCTCTTTTTCCAGCTCCATCACCCTGGAAACATGAAGTAGGTATGTAAGTGAACTGATGTATAAACAACCTATTTGTTGGACCATCTGAAATGACATAATTATAACCATATCCCTTATACCTAAAAGATACATTGTATTCCTATAACCCCTCTTAAACTTTGTTTGCAGAGGTATAGAAAACTCAGTACAATGTGTACGATTGTTGTCCCCCATATACCCCTCTCAAACTGTTTGCGGAGTACAGTACACAGAGAACAATGTGTACAACCGTTGTAAGCACCAGTTGTCTCATTTTATGAGGTATTTGAAAAGCAGCTGGGCAGTCCTAAAGTGGGGAAATAAATAATCTCTGCACTAGGAGTACTGTTATATAAACGGAATATTATGTTAGCATGTTGATCCATCGGTTTGTATCACTTCGAGTTGCCTGTGTAAAGTCGTATCACGCGAGACCGAAGGTAACGTAATGTTCCTTTTATTATATACCTTTTCCATACTTTTCTAATAGTTTAAATCTAAAAACAACTGATTAACACTGAAATTTACGCTAAAATCTAAAAATAACATCGGTGAGACGTCACAACTTGCATGCTATTGATTACACAAGGTAGGAGGGTGATACGGGATTTTAATCCGTTACACACGAAGGAAGCATGATACGGGATTTTCAATCCGGTCTGTTGTATTTGTTAGTTTGTATTGTATACAGATCACTTATATGTATATAATAAACATATGTATCATTATAAACACCCACACTCCTACACAACAATAACATGCATGTCTCACTTGAGGAGGTGTTTGAAGAGCAGCTTGGCCGTCTCATAGTGGGGCTTGGGCATCTCCTCTAGGGTGGACCGCATCAGCTTCAACCGCTCTGCAGCCTTCTCTGTCACTGGAGGAATAGAGCAGCACAATAGTCAATAACATCATGAGTGTAATGGACAGTTCCCCAACGCACCGTTCCACATATTTTCAAGTTCTCCCGATGTGGTAATTTCCTTTGATCTTGTGATAAGGTTTATCACAAACAGAAAGTATCCTTTCTTTTGTATTTTCTAGGTCAGATTGTCACCTGACAATATAATCCTAATCTATTGGATTAGTATTGAACATGTACTGTTATAAATGATCATGATTGACAATTGCATCATTAGTGTAATAGACAGTTCCCCAACTGTCATTCATGATCATTAAAAGTACATGCTCAGTTTTAATCCAATGGATTAGGATTATTAAAAAAATATTGTCAGGTAATGATCTGACCTTGAAAATACAAAAGAAAGCATACAACCTGTTTGTGACAAACCTTAACACAAAAACAAAGGAAAACGACAGAAAGGGGAAAAGATTCAAGTTTGGTGGAACTAGGCATTCTATTTCTTTATTGAGTACAATTTTACCCCACATACATAGTGTTCTTCTTTATTGCATGTATCAGCTCCGGGTGTTATTTCGCTGTATTCTCTTATAAACTTATATTGCCTGCTGCCCGGTCATTATTTACACAAAGTTTTCCAGCATCACAGCAAATGCTACGATTGGCACAGTAATGTAATTAACTGCTATATGTTTAAATATACAGAAAAAATGCTTTAGACTTTTTAATACCATAAATATTATAAAGCCCAGTTTTCACCATGACCGACACACCCTTGCTTAACTATTGCTATGGCAACTTACAGAAGCTCTTGAGGAACTTGTCAAAGAGGGCACAGGTGAAGAGGGGATCCTTAAGCTCACGGAAGAACAGCTTCAGTGTTCCACACAGCACGTTCACCTCCCAGACGGCCTCGTCTAGATTGTACTTCTCTCCTGGACAAATACAGGGTCGTAAAAATATCATGCAGTGAAATTATTGTCAGTTTCTGCTATACCATTAATGAACATCTTCAATAAATCTCAGGCTGCTTTTTCCCTATGCAGTTTTCTGAGGACATTGCTTTTCTCTCATATTCTAATCAATATTAACATTTTTAATCCACTTTTTTGTAGCTTAAGCCTTTACCACAGCATTTATAATATCATGTGTCAGCATTTTGTGCTGTATCTTTAGAGATAAGCATAATTTAAAGTAATGGTGATTGAAATTTCATGACAAAACTCAAAGACAAAAGCTTTTACATGGATGGGGTAATGAAACAAGATGGGTGTTTAGTTGAACACTTGTGTCGCCCTCGGATGCTTTGTCAGAATAACAAAAAAGTTAACAGAAAGTGTCAAAACTAAAGTAATGTGAAATAGTGGGCCTTACATTCAGTTTGCGCGGGTTTTTTTGTTTTGACTATAGCCCTTCAGGCTATTTAAATAGCATTTTCTATAGCCAGACTAAAATTTAAATAGCCCCAAATTTTGTTTTGGTCTTAATTCATACGAACTATATTAGAAATGTGTTGACTAGCACTAATTTAAATTTTGGTTGTGGTTTCTTTTTATGAACAAAGAACTCCACAATCAGTATTTATGTTAATTTGTTTGTTTGTTTAGAATTTTACTCTAAAATGTAATTCTACCGGTCTGGCTATTTTGTATATAATTCTAATTGACCGACCGGCTGTTTACTCAACTCGGGCTTCAGACTTATAGACTAATTTGCAGACTGATCAGTTGCGAGAGATAGCAGACTACATACCTTGGTCGACCATACAGCGGAGTTTCTGAATTTGAGCCATGTGACCGCCAATACGGTAGATTCCCTCGTGCTGCAGGCCTGAACACACAGGAAGATAGAACAGTGATTTAGTTAGCAGATATATTCAGTGGTATCTAGGTTTGAACCGTTCAACTAAAGAACTTAAGGAACCTTACAGAAACATGATTAAAGAAGTAATAAAAATATTGACAAGAGAATGATCCACTAAGTGCACTCCATTTATCTTCTCCATAAAATGAAAACATATAAGAAGTGTAATTCTCAAAGAGAGGAATGATTAAAATGTGCACAAATAATTTTATCAAAAAGTATACTTTACATATAATTTTAAATCTCCATGACACAGCAACAAACACATTCCACTGCCCCCTACCTCGTTTCTCTATAGCGTCCACCAGGCGGACCACGATTGAAGGCACCTTGGTTTTCTCCTTACTGCAGATCAGCTTCAAGTCTCCACCAAACATGGGGTCTGCAGAATATCAGAGGTGTTCACAAAATTAATATTACTGTTAATATCTGAATTAAAATATAACAAAAACTTATATTCATAATCAAGGTCGGAACATCTTTTTAAAACAACATTCACTTTTTTGCATTCAGATTCATGTGAAAATGTTTGATCGAGTCTGTAATATTTAGAAAAAAAGGTCTAACACCATGTTTAATCTTATTTCATTATGTTATTCCTTAGGCACTCACATCAAATGAAATAAGAAGGAAGCTTTTTGGGTTTTCACAAATTGTTAACATGACGTCACAATAATTTACATAGCACAACCCAACAGAAAATAGTTCTGTAACAAATACTACTGCGTTTAATGATGTTTTATGGTTGAATTAAAATAATTTGTAAGTGAGCGTGTCATTTAACTTCTTAATGCCACTGCCCCACCCACCTTTATAGATGCCCTTCTTCTCCACAGTTTGTTTGTCCGGCCGTGATTTCAGCAGACGGTCGAGGGCGGACTTCACCTTACCCTTCCGGTCCAGCGAGTTCGAGTCTGCAATTAGAACAATCAAACGTTATATAGATCACGAAGTTACTAGGTTCGCATTGCAAGAACAAAGCAACCTATCGTTAGAATAAGAATTGGCTCAGACGTTAAATTAAGGCTGGTAGGCCTACAAATGTAGCTGTCAGAGCAAGTTGATTATCATGATATAATTATTTTTCAAAAATTGATATTACTGATGTTCTGAATTTTCTAATATAGATACTGCATTTCCATTTGTAATCTAATGTAAAGCTTATCCCAAGACTGAAACAAACCCCATGCATATCTATATATAAAACAGTTTGTAAATTTCTTTCATATTTAAAACTAATTTTATTTGATATTATATAATTTCTGAAAGGCATTTAAAGTGACTAAAAAACAATTGTACAATAATGAATAATGAAACTTAGAAAAAGAATAGCTGTTTAACTAAAAACATTAATGAAAAGAAAAACTTACATTGTCTAATTAACCTAATAAATATGTTATTCATGTGTGACAACTATCTAATGTACACATGGTAAAGAAGGAACTAAGAATTTGTTATAATTTACTAAAATATATATTTAGTAAATGTTAAGGTCAATAACATTGGGGTTCTAAGTTCAGTGCAGTATTTATGTACTTCAGTGAAAACTGCAAATCATGTTAGTATTAATCACACAACAATTCATTACCTAAACCATGTAATTCATGCATAGTCTGATTATCTATCTCACAAAATTACCTTTAAATTACATAAATAGATTAGCCATCAATTATATCTGTACTTGACAATTCCTACATACTTTTAATTACACTTAACACTTTTCATGGGACAATATTTTTTTTTTCATTTTTGTGTAATTTAAGTTATTTGCAAACATGGCCCATTCTGCCATGTAGAACCAAGATGAATTTTCAAGACACATTTATAACTATAAAAAACAGCTTTTAAGAAATCAAGTCTTCGGTGTTTACAAATGTTTTATCATTATCAAACAGATTAGAAACTTGCATGCATTTTGTTAAGAATGTTCACTAGTAAGTACAAATGCACCAAACATTATTAAGTAAAACAATGTAAAACATGCTCAAACAGCAAACTGTTGCAAACAATGCACACAAATCCAGATGATCATTCAAATATTGAGCAAAAAACCCACCCACCCCATTTAGTGCAACAAGAGAAAATGTCACAAAATGACAAATATCCCCTCCCCACTCACTGCTCATACTGTTTGGAGTTGACGGGACAAGGCATGGCTAACAGATCAACAATTAAAGTATTGACAGAACTTGAAATGACGTCCGATGCCCAACAAAATGGCGGAAAAGCTCGTTACGTCAAACATTGCAAGGACGCGTTACCAGTGATTATCAAAAGATTCAATCTTCGAATTGGCTTAAATGACATTGTACGTTATGGAGTAACATAAAAAAAGGAGTTCTCTAGTCCCCACATCTTTAACTGCCCCTAATAACTTGCTGTGGGTTTTAGTATTGATAAGCAAACTATTTTTGATTTGCGAACAGGTCGGTAAATTACCTTTTTTATTTAAGCGTATAAATATCTTGTGATGGGTATGAATATTGTCTTGTTTTCTTAAGATTGACGTACATATATTAACATGTTTGTGAGAACACTTAAAATGATGTTTGGTCTGACAAAAAGCGGGAAATTACGTTACATCACAAAGCACAGCGTCATTTGAGCCAATCAGAAGACTGAATCTATTGTGTTTTGCTGGCTATGCGCACACGCAACATTTGACGTAATGTGCTTTCCCGCATTTGTCAAAGAATCAGACATCACTTCAAGCAGTTCTGGTGATACGTAAATAAAAAATAAGCTTAAAATTGCTTATGACGTTATATTAAAGGAGAAGGTAATGGCGGGAGTCTTACAAAGCAAATAAATAATGGCGTTATTGCTTATGATCGATATGAATATTGGCTTAAAATCTTTAAGATTTAAGATATAAACATTAGCTTAGTTTCTCGTGACGTTATGTTGGAGGAGAAGTAAAGGCGGGAAATCTTACGGAGCAGCATGGGAGAGGAAATGGAGTGTGTTAGAGTGGAGGAGTTATGTTTCATGCTGTCAGTGTGCCTTCCAGACCCTACACTGGCCCCACCTGACGTCGGCGTGTCCGCCTGACCTCCCTGCAACAACAAGTAAACACGGCCTCATACAGTACAATGGCACAAAGACATATTCTAATAATGTTTTATATTTGCTCTTTTTCTGGACATTCTACAGCCTTGTACAATTTTGTGGTTCAGAGATATAATTATTTTAAAATTTGCGCTTTGTCTCGACTTTCTTTACATAAAATTAACAAACAAAAAATGATATGCTTATCACCATAAATCCAGATATTAAAAGGATTACTTTTGAGGGGTTCTATATCTATATCGAGCTTCATGGATTTGCCAGTTTTACCATTGCGTTCAGGATCCCCTCAAAGCAACCAGAATGATATTCAATCCTTAAGTAATGTAGCCACTATACCAGGTCATTTATTCGTGTGTGAATCTTGAGGAACCATTCCTGCATGAGCTGTTCTGTCTCGGCCTGCAGTAGCAGCAGGGAACCGTCCGACAACGTCAGCTGAAACAACAAAGAGAAGACATAATGAAATAGTTAGTAAATTGTTATTCAAAATCATAAAAAAAGGTTTTTACATCCTTCAGCCACTAACTTAACAGAAAATGGTCAAAGATGTTTTAATTAAACATTTTTAATGTCTGTTGTTTAATGTTATGACCTAGTTACAAGGCTAAGCAATTAATGTCATTTAGCTCCCTGTCTTGTGAATTTAATCAAACTTGGCCAAGCAGCTTAGAAAAAGTCATTTGAAGAAATTGTGGTTAAACACAACTGACATTAAAGAGTACACCCTGGACAGTGCTATCTTAGCCTTAAAAATGTGTCTAATATCTTATAGCAGTAAAATCCGCTTATATGGAACTAATGGGGACCATGGAAATCTGTTCCTTATAACCGTAGTTCCATATAAACATACAGTTAACTAGTTCCTTGGTAAAGATTGGGGAATGAAAATTAGTTCCTTATATCCAGAATTTCCTTATACGCGGGTTTATTATAAGTGGACATTGTGGTAATATCTTAATAAGTGTAACAAAGTATGGTGATGTCTGATTGAAACAATAAAAGCAAAGTGTACATACCACTATAGTGTTTTTCTTCCCGGTAAACTCAGACGCATCCTTGGAGACGGAACAAGTGACAAGGGAGACAATCTGGTCCGTCTTCCCGTGCTGCGCCCCTGGTGATGTCTGGGCGTGTTTTCGTTCCTTGTAGAACACAAGGTTCGCTCCGTCTAGACGAACATAATTCTGTACCCACTTTTTCCTGGGGATAATAGAATGGCTATTGGTTATGACTTTTTTTGTGTAATTACATTAGTATTAACAATTGTTTGTGTTCTTTTAATGAAATTTTTAATTTTTTAAATGTTTAGAAACTGCAAAATGCACAATTGGCTTAAATGTTTTTTTGGAAGCGGTTTCTTTTAAATTATATGTTTTAAAAGATTGGCCAAGATGAGAGTAGTAGCATTAAAATATACATTACACTTCCATTTAGTATACATATATCTTACGAACTGTTTAACCAGATTTATTATGATCACAAACTACAGCAAACAATGGACAACATTTAGTCCTTGGTGTCTTGTGTCAAGTACACATCTTAATGATAACATACTCGAGAGAAAAGGAAACGAGAAATATGTCTTTCACATATTCACTTCACGTAGTTTGCATTTGTTAAGTTTCATCTCAAATATGAAAGTAGCTCGCTGCACAAACTTGAGGGTAAACTGCACATGGCCCACCCCATAGGAACCCTAAGCGGACAGAGTAACTCCGATATAACCCCCTTGCAAACTTTGTTTGAGGGTAAATAATTATTCGCTCAATTATTCAATTGATCAACAAAGAAGGAATTCAACTCTATCAGCACTTACGATGATTTCTTGCCGTTCTGTAGCTTACATTTGTTGAGCATCCCATCAATCGGATCCTGTTGAAGATATTGTCTTAAGTTATAAACGAGAAATCCAACAGAATTCAAACAGTCAACAAGAGCATATAAAAACAGCATACCACATAACAAAGTTATTTAGATACATTATAGGTTGCATCTAACTTCTATGAAAAAAAAGATTCTATAAAAGAAAGTGTTCTACGTAATTAAAAACAAAACATTAATGATCAGTAGTGAAAAAACACATGAAAACAATCTATCAAGATTCATATAATGAACAAAAGCTAACATATACTGTCTATAAAGAATCACAATCAAGCACACTGAACTAATCTCACTATTTAGTACTATGAAAACACACAAGCACAACAGTTTAGTTTCCCTAAGCCATTTGCACACTCAAACTCGCTTATACTGGCATCATACAATGTTATAATGAAATAATAATATAATCATGTTATTGTTTTCATGTCAAAAATATGTTCCCAGTAATGTAATTCAGTAATACACAGAGTTTACTTTGTGTAACATAATTGTATGTGTTAATTCTTACATTATATGTTGAATTTACCAAAACAATTCAAAACACTACAATTTACAATGCTGGCGCTTTAAACATTCCCTTATGGAGAATGAAACTTTCTTAAACATGTAAAAGTATCTGCAATAGAGTTTAGTCTGTTTTAAAAAGAAACCTGTAAAAAAAGTATTGAAAAAAAACAACAACAAATAAAAAATCTAACAAAATGAAAAACACAACAACTGCAAAGAAATAACCATTAGATATTAGATGGGTACATACCAGGACCATGCATTCAGTTATTATTTGTTGTAAGAGCAGACATTTAGCACTTCTTTCAGCAACTCAGAAGTTGCCATCGTTTCAGATCACCAAATTTCACCAAATTTCCATTTATGGCCCAGTAAAGATTCATTTGCCAGATGTTTAAATTTAGACGGCTTGGTGCAAACCTATTGTTACTTGTTATATAAAATGAGGTTGTTACAATACTTTTGCACCAAGCCCTTGTAATGCTATCGTTATCTGATACACTGTATTTATTGTCAGGCATAAAAGACACATATTGACTAACTAAGTGACCTTTGTATGTATTAAATTGTATAATTAAGTTTTATTAGGATGTCAATACTTATGTTTTAATTAAACAAATAGAATATATATACAAAAATTCAAACAGTTTTTTGTTTATTATTTGAACATGTACATTGTATGTGAAATCTTTTATTCGCGAAAGCCTTTCACCTAGACATTGACCAATAGAAACAAAGATGTAAGCAGCACGTAACATGCAAGTCAGAATCGAGTTGTGTACAATTAACAGTGTGCTCTGAAGTGATAGTGTCTGACATATAATGTGACAAGTGTTACTTATGTGAACATTTCATTAATTACTAAAGATGTTATATTGCCGTACACCACAAATATTGACCAGTATTACTTGTTTATATAAACAGGTACTTTGAATCCTACAGTGTCAAGGGCCTTTTTACTCTTTCATTGTACATAGTAATTTTTAACTGAATATATCTATTTTCATCCGTTTTGTCTACAATGCCAGGTTGGCTGAAGCACATCTATGCAAGTATAAGTTGTTGGGCTGTACTTGCCAAAGGACTAGAATATGGTAAGTGTTATTTCCGCCAGAATAACAGTTACTGCATACACCTGACATGATTTTAAATGATGTCTCTGCGTAGTATGTATTTGTGTAAAATGGGGTAATGAAACAATTTAATGGACAGGGTAAGTACTAATTGTCTGCTCTTGGATAAATCACATGCCTTTTTAAGTTTGAGAAGAACCACATTCAGTCTGATGAATAGTTATGTGTCTGACAGTGTTATTGAACATCATTCACAATGCAAACTTTGGGACTTTAGGTAGCAGTGTATGAAATTGTACAAGCCCCAAAAGATAAACATACTGTAATAACAATCATTGTTGTCCATTAAAGGCATATAAACTGTTCTAAGATCAAGCTTTTTTTATAAAGTAAATTAAAACATTCATTTAAATAGAATTATAGACAGAATACTTATTATGGTCAATGTTCATAATACTGAAGTCAAAAGAAACAGAACCATTTTGTAATGGTCTTTTATATAAATATGAAATTGAATACACCAAAATGTAAATAAATGTGAATTTCATACACTGCCTACCAGTTATGGGCCTAAGTTACGGGCAAAGTAATCACAGAGTGACTTCCCTTTGCTTTTCTGCATGACAATAATCAATGCCATCTAGCCTATTTTCAACAACACAAAATGCTGTTGTTAATTTTTGAAAATGACATTGTTATATCATTATTATGCTATCACTGTAAAAGAAAAAGAAACTTTGCAAAATGTAGCAATAATGAATCCATGCAGAAAAGGGAAGTAACTCTGTGTTGTGAATTAGTTAGGGGACTGACAAGAGTTAGGGGACTTACGTTGATATTAACTGCCATGTGGCACTGTGAGTGGAGAGAGTCACTCGATCCCCCACTAGCATCAGCTGAC
>Ga0224511_10002408_pt1 | contig 12570 bp, 2 predicted proteins | sample SF_May12_sed_USG_2_FD_169988 | JGI IMG/M metagenome (GOLD analysis project Ga0224511, IMG submission 169988) | Sediment microbial communities from San Francisco Bay, California, United States - SF_May12_sed_USGS_8_1 | ecosystem: Environmental > Aquatic > Marine > Sediment | place: USA... | reverse complement strand
ACAAGTACTTAACCTTGTGTTATATTTTCTTCTATTTTTTAATCCGACGCCGTTTGTCTTTTTTAAAGACATTTCTTGTTTAAATTAAATGTGGTGATTCTGAACACCATTCCCCCTTTAACAGAACACAGATTATTTTTAAGCCTTAACGTACTCGGTTGAGACAATTACCAAAAAAAACTGAAGACCAGATAAAACAATTCATAAAGTTTTGGTATTGCTACAATGTTAAGGCTTTTTAATTCATTTTGTCATTGTGTCCTTAAACTTGACATATCTACATTGTTTACAACATTAATTTAATGATCTCTTCAATTTATCTATTTTCATTCAAACAAAACTATAAATTATATCATCAGTTCACATATCATGTTTAAAGCGCTTACAATGAATTGGTTATATAAATAGAAAAGCCTTAAGTTTGCTGTTGGAAGAACACATTAAAATGAAAACACATCTACATGTAAGCAGACCTATTGGTGCTATTTGCAGATTTCCGCAAGCAAAAGGACATTTTAACGTGTGAGAGCTACTTGATATATTCGTCTTAGACACGTCTACCATCTTAAGGCGACATTGGGTAGAATTTAACAAACATAGACAAGGACGGACGACGCCAAATCATTAATTATTTATTGCGCCGAATGTACACATAACATCATATTAAAGTAAATTGTAGGGACAAAGAAATGCTGAAAGATAGTGAGTCGCTTGTATTATTTATCTTACGTCAGGAAAAAAATAAATAATAAGTATAGCGCTCTTTATCGCAAATAATGTAAAAGCCATCTCCAGACCCGATGAATGTTTTGTTGAATTTAGCTGTCAATCACAAGGGTTTCAGAAGAAAATTATATGGTTTAAAGAAGAACAGTCATACGTAAATGACATTTTGTGATCGCATCCAATTCAATAAGTCACACCGTGTTATTATCGTTTGGGACAATAACATTTTGAGTATCGCTACGTTCCGATATCAACAAATTTGTTGTTAAAAATAATCGTATGTAACAATGTTAACGTCTAAATGTATAATTTCATAAGACATAAAGATAAAAGCTGCCTTTTCAAGTGTCTTCACATTGAAGTAAAATGATTAAAATTGTCATTTTAATTTGATACATTCAGCAGGTAATAAATTGAAACAATAGATATACAATATAAAACGTTCGTAATATTACCTACTTGTGTTTTGCTGTATATGTTAATTTATTAATTGTGCCAAAGTAGAATTAACTAGCTTGTTTGTTTTAAATGCAGCTCGGAATTTTTTATATATTTTTTGCAGAAGTGGTTAAGATTGCTAATGTGCGGTTTAGGAAAAGTTACGGTTAATATTGCATGCGAATTGCACTTCTTATATGCAGTATAATAAATACCATAAATGTAACCAAACGCATTCATCATACTACATGAACATGTACACACTTATTCTTAAGTATAACGGTGTAAGACTGTGGGTTATTATTATTATTATGATAATCTTTAAACAAGGATGAACTCTAGATGTACACTGACAGTATCAATAACCTCAATGCGAAGTTTAGAACGGTATAGCATACGTACAATAACCCCGACATGACCTTTATGCAAGAATATGTTATCTATCGAATACGAAAAGCAAAATTAGTTATTGATAATCCAATCGCTGACAGTCGTCTAAGATCGCGCACGTGTGTTGAACAATCATAATGTTTTTGTATTCAATACAAGTATGTGGCTTACATATAACAGTACCGGCGTGGCCGAGGGGTTACTTTGCAATGTCCTTGGATCGAGTGGCAAGGCATGACCTTGAGTTTCTCGTGTAATTTCGTTAAGCTCGTGAATTAAAAGTAGACTTTTTACATGTATGTGTAAACTAAATGTACTGTTTTAGTTTTGTGCGCATTGTTTTAGTTCCGCTGTATCATTGAATAAAAGTGAGGTAGCCAATTCATATTTAAACATTTATTTATAAGGCTATTAACACAGCTGACCATACAAGCATGTTTTCGCAGTGCATAGCGAACTTACCTAGTAATCAGGCAACTTGGAATCGAATCCTCAGGTCCGAATAACTTTTTTTATTATTTTTTATTTTTACTAAATTGTTTGTTTCTCTTACTTTTTAATGTATTGATATAATTTAAATTGTTAATTTTATATTTCATTTTGTGTGTATTGTTTTCAATGTTTTCTTTTTATTATTTTTGCGTAATATATGTTTGAATTAGTAAAAACATATTAAAACAGAAAATATTTACATAAATATGCAATTTGAAACATTAATGCAATCTTCGCAACTTGAAGAACTTGTTTCCTGGTGTAGGGAAACTTATTTTCCGTGTAGGACTCGAACCGGTGTCAAATAGGGAAAACAAGTCAACACCGCGCGCTAACCGACTGAGCTACGAGTTCACATGGCTATGGCGTTGCTAATATAGTAATTACTATACACACTCTGTTTCTATCATCTGTGTATAAATCAGATATATTTTACCTATTTTGATGAACATAAACTAACCGGGGTTATGGTCACGTTTCAGTGCGTAATGTTTACCTATAGTTATTGAACGATTAAGGTTATTGGAGTGCAATGGATTCACATACTTGAAGCCAAGTAGAGGTTTTAAAAACCTTTTAATTTTTAAATATATGCCATTTGAAGACGATCCACCACACCGCTTTTCTCAGTTTTTGCTTTTTTGTTTTTATAAACAAGATTGAAAATTTGCATTGTATTCATATTTAGGGGAGGTAATAAGGTGTAATATTACTTCCCTTTAATTTAATTAAAGCAAATATAGGTTACTTCCATTATAAAAATGTTTGTCTATGGTTTAAAAGTATAATCATAATACATATAGCATTTTAATGAGGAAATTCTTGTTTATATTTTGATAAAAAATACAAATGTGAATCCTTTGCAGTCCATTACGCAACTTCAACCTTAAATAAAAAGTAAATAAACAATAAACAACAAAACAAAACAGTTACAAAATGAAAAAAACAACAACATTAAAATAGCAAAAAGTGAGACTCGAACGAGCGTAATTCATTTAATGTCAAAACAAACTCGCTGCTTTACCGATTAGGCTAACGAACAGCACATTTGTCGTATAAATTAAGTAGATAATTCTTAAACTTTGAACCTACAAAGGACGATTGATTTTCATTGGCATGCGTAAATTGCCGAGGTGGAAGGAAGGCGTGGTATCGATCGTATTTATGTGTGAGCTAGATCGTTAATGCTAATTTTAAAGGTTAAGTCGGGGTTATTGTACGCGTGCTTTACGGTGTCATTATTTTTACATTACGTAACATTTGCTGTCAATCTTCAGTTCGGTGAACTAGAAATAACACTATCGTAGAGCAGCACATTTAACAATGGTCTGTCGTCACGAGAAAATGAATATCGCTGACGGCTTACGGCTAACCTTTATAAAACGGTTATACAATATCAATTATAGGAATTTTGTTTAATGTTATTTTGTGACATTGACCTTTATGTAAAAGTCATTTGATTTAATAGTAAGAAAACATCCACCAATGGCGTATTTATTATGTTTAAGGATTCACCTCTAGAGCTGCAAGCAAAACAAGTTCAGTTGCTGACGAACATTTTGTGTCCATTTAAACTATGTTAATGACATGTGTTCAGCTCTGAACCAAAGTTTTATGGTTTTGACGTAAATCATCAATGTAAAAGCGAGGAAGATTAAAACTTTTTTTCAGCTTTGTTTTTAAAATATTCCTGTTCAAGGATTTAATGAATGTTCTACAGCATTTACTTCAAACAGCTTTACTGCTCGACAATATTTTAATCCGATTAAGTGATATAGATTATGATGTATGGAATGCATTAAATTTTAAAACACATTTAACAAACACCTTTAAGTGACTAACACTGATAAATCTCATGAAAGCGATTATGCGCACATGTGACTGCTGAATGAGGAACGATCAGTTTAAGCAGTGTTTTGTCAGTTATAGCATGAACACTTCCCCTTAACAAAAACAAAAGCAATATACTTTGTCTTAACATCTGATTTAGAACAAAAGCAATTTACTTTGTCTTAACATCTGATTTAGAAATATATGTTTTCAGACGACAATAGAACAATGTGTAACTTATTCCAAACAGTATGAAAGTCAAGGAAACAAAGAAAGAATCCAATAATATTAAGTAAGTTAAACATTTAAAAAATATTTTAGAATACAATAAAAAGCTTTAATTTACGCAAAACATAAACACTTCAGTATCAGTGTACAAAAAACAACATAAAAGACAGAACAAGGCACCTTTATATGTTTGTTTTACATGTTAATATCTAGATAAAATGTTTGGTCCCAATAAGAAAAGAACATTGCTCTCCTTTTATGGAACAACTACATGTATCAACAAGTGTCGACCTTTGATTGGTATGTCGTTGGTTTGTTCGAATATATGCCATAAGCTTGTGAACAAAATACTATTTCATGTGCGAGGAAAATGACTTTTTATATTAGCATTGGAGTGTAAAAATGCAAGGCATGGTTTTAACTTATAGTGATCAACAAATACTGGCATTTGAACCTTGAGCTAAAATAGCGGCATGGATAAGAGTTTGTAACAATTACAAAGCTCTAGTCAGTTTTATCATGTATGCACAGTTGTCTGCCCGGCATGCCAGTATAGTAGTAATACAAAGACAAAGGTCAGTTACTCGATCAAGTTTAGTATATGTATGACTTGAAAATGGAGTTCCGCTCTAGGGGGCGTCAGTGGTGTGGCATCATTCATTACTACTGATAAACAGCTTCAATAAAACCAAGGCTGCTGTTTTGTCATGCAGGCTTTGCTTCCTGATGGCTTTCCCTTTCATCAGTTTAAATTAGACTAACACCAAATGTCATGCATGTCACTATAAAACCTCACTATTTGTTCACTAGTATAGGCTTCTTGGGGCATGTAATGTAAATGGTGAATGAACGTATTGCAGCAGAAGAGGAAAATACAGCATTTAGAAGATGGTATTGTTGTTAATTTTACCAGGCATATTATTGTTTTTTCTAATTATCACGATTCTTGTAATCCTTTCTTTTTGGTAAACGAAACTGGATATTAAAACATAATGATTTTCTAAATACGGTCCGTGTTAGACATGAAAAGCAATCCGTACTTTATTTTGTTGAAGAGTGTCAGATACCAGCTTATTAAAAGTATGTATTTATATACATCTTAAAAACTTAGAGGCCAAACAAATAAGAATTACACCGTCTCATTGATCGTTTTGTCACGTTCGTGACAATCAAGTCATTGACAGAGATACAAATGATCTTCTACAATCTAAAATTTCAATCTGAGCTTTGTCACAGTTTGTGACTAAATACACCACCGACGCCGTTTGAGCTTAATGTTTGAGGGCATAGACTCTATAATGTGTTCATCACCTTGACCTGCATATCTACACTTCACGCATATCGCAATACAAAATCGCTGACACTTAACAGACAAATTCAGTTACGAGTGGGTAATATAAGTTATAGGATATTTCTTTACTGACGATGATTTGATTTCATTGACGCATTTGATTCAGAATTCGCTTCTTGAACTGAAAACAATCAGGTTCCTTGATGACGAATGTGTATTTGTATCATTTTCGAAAATATGTGTTCATCTCCCTAGCACCAGTTTAAGATTCACAACGTTGAACGTATTACAATGTACAAATACTATGTTAAATACATTAACTTTTATTGAAGGGCTAGATAATGGTGAAACCAGTTATGATGTATACCACAAGTAATTTATACGATGTCTAAGAAGATAAGAGTTTATTGTCGCCCATTAACAGTTTCTGTATAGACATATCCACACGAATACTCTCATTTGCTTTAATGATGCTTGCCATATACAAACTTTGATTCCATAACTTTATTGCTTAAAAAAATAAGATCTAGATCAACGTTTAAATGACATCATTTCACCTATCGACATTCCACCCTCCTTCCCTGGTCTACATTATTTCTACGCATCGCTTCACTGAATACTTATTATAGTAAGAAAGCCACATTGCTCCATTCAAATACTACTGACCAATTATCGGACTAGGTAATGGTGGTAACTTTTCGCATAAACAGGATTGACACGTGAATACAAAAGATAGCCCGACAAGCAGGTCCGTCAAGACGCTACTTTGGGCAGGCTGTCGATAGGTCGATTGGTATAAAGGAAAATTGGATTGTAAACAGTGTATGGTTTCATGTTTTACGATGTAAAATACTGCGTGTCTCGTAGTAGTTCTCTTTGTAATTGCTCCAATGCTAAACATACATGCCATATACAGAAATGCACATGTTGTAATCAAACCTAATAAATATTTTTGTCTGTGTTTTTCGCTTTTTACAAAAAACGCATAATGCCAAACATGTGCGTTAAAAACGCAAAGACAGGCGAGCACTATAAACGTCCGAAACAGTTTTCGGACTTTGTATTGCCCATTTACCCCTGCATTCTTTAGTGGTTTTAAGTGGTACAAATTACTTTAATACCGGTTATGTCGCATTAATTAGGTTCATAATTTTGATTTGCGTAATTTAACACTGCTCTTATATATATCGAAACTCGCATTTGTCTTTTTTCATTAATTTTGTTTGTGTCGTCTTCAAACCTGATCTTAAATGCATCACGTCGCTTAAAAGGCAGTGTGTTGATGTAGGCCATTTCGGCGAAGAAAAACAAGAAAGATCACAAAAATGGCACATGTAAATATGTAAACGTGTATACAGCAACCTAACTTTCACTGAACCTAAACATCTGCACAGCATGAGCTGAGGAGAATTTATCAGAATTCTTAAGACAGTTCACATATATGAGTCTGTATGGATTATTTTATTAATTACTGCCCTGTTTGACAACATTTTAATTGTTGAATATGTTTTTAATCAATACAAATGAAAATTTAATAGAGACAAGATACAACTTAAAACATAACGAGTAGATTCTATTAAAATATTGCACTTTTTATATGTAATGGTTCTAAAAATGTTAACCAATTTACACCACTCAATTAGAAATTGTAATTATTTCCAACAACATCCTGTCAGTTATAAAGATCAAACCTCTTATTGTTTCGTGTGAAACTTATCAACATCAGACTATCCCTAAATTCATTTTTGCTAGCAATAATTATACTGTCTGAGAAAACATTTTATTATTTCTTATCACATAAATAGGAGATGCTAAATTAGGCATTGTCTTATGATTAAGACGACAATATTGTGTATGTGTGTGGAGTCTTTTCAATTTGTTTTGAAACTTAAAACGAAGATCTTGAAAAGGCAACAACTATTAATCAGACATGCAAGTTGTATTATTGTGTATAAAATGTTGATATAACACAAACATACAACATACAAAATATCAACACGCTTACATTCGTTAAAATATCACATACATCAATCAACACACATTCAATGCGCTTCCGTATTTAATCGTACTAGCCGCCAATGTTAGACGCATACTCTTATCTGTTGATGGTAGGTTATAAACACTAATTCAGTTGTCATAATCTGATAACGCAAAATCATAGTCATGTTAAGAATATAAAAAAACGTTTAAAAGATGCCGACATTTGTGACCAATGGACACTTCCTTAGACACAGGCGTCTTGAATAGAAATGTTGCGGTGTGTTGTTGACTACAGTGCAATACAACTTTTAATTGACCATGATCGTGTTTGCACTGTTTTGTGCCATTTACCCTAGTATAGTATTTAGCTTAGGTAAAGTTCCACGCAGTTTACTAATCATGCTAGTTTTTGTACAAGTGTGATAACAATAATGTGCGATATACAATGGCATTCATTGCTCACCTACAAAATATAATAATGAATTTACTTAAGTATTTGCATGTAACATAACAAAACAAATTAAACTTCTAGACTAAGATACAACAACAAACCATTAAGGTTATGCAACGCGTTTTGCTTGTTTAACGTTAGAAAAAAAGAGGTGTAAACTTGCATACTATAATAATGTTATATATGAACAAAAATCAATTTTAGTGTTATTTAGCGATAAAATAAAAGATATTTTAAATCATATTCTAAAATACTTTACGATATTTTCTAATAAGTGACAGGATAAACATGATTAATAGCTAGAATGCATTTTTAAAATGCAATTGTTGTTAAAAATGAGCATTTTTGCAAATGGAATGCATTTCATCCTTCACATAGGCATGCCATTTACACTAGCTGTGTATTATTCCAGTAATACAACCATTACGAACAAAACGCAGGCATCGCAGTTGGTATTTTAATAGCATTAAACAATTATGCAACGTTTTAAAAAGTGAGTCATTGCGTTAAATTGTAAACGATCAAGTGATATATACGGTTTATAAGTTTTATTAAAAGGTAAACTTTGATGATCTTTTTGTAAAACGTGGACGATGACATTTATGCATCAAAATGACGTTTCAATAAATATAAGCTTGAGATGATTAGGAAATTAAAACAATATAAGTATAGTTTATTTCATTGTAAAATTAACACTCGTTTAAATCAAAGCTTAACAAATACACACCCTTTTCTTATGAGTGTTAAATCGCTGCATCTAAAATGCAAGAAATGTGTCAAACAAAATTCAAAGTATGCAGGATCTAAAGAATATGTATTCAGTAAACGACACAAACACCGGGGATTTATTATCAAAAAATACTATTTACACCGATAACAGCTGTGACATTTTACATTGTAATCTTGCCTAAAATAGATTATTTGTTTTTATTCTAAATGTAGCTTGACTGAATGTATTTGTCTTATAAACAAATTCTCAGTACTCGGGAAAGCTTATGTCCAGAAAGGGATGAGATCTTTCTCTCTAACATTAAACATAATGTATAGATATTCTCGGCAGTATTGATCGTGTCTGTAAGTGGCTGTGCATTGTAAAGTAACGTCTGAGGTTTCTCAGATTAATTTAGACCAAAGTATATTTTTAATAATAAACTGTTTATTTATAACTGTGCAACGACAAAAAATGCTGCATTATTAAAAAGGCATTATAATAAATAATATGTTCTTAACAGTTATTTGGATTAAATAATTAGTTTAGAAAACAAACTCTCGTTCTATATGACGCACCACATTGTTAAAATTAAATACGTAAAAAAGGCATTTTGGAATTTGTATAAATTTAGTGGTTTAAACATTACAAAATAATGTTAAAAGGACTACTTCAAATTCAATAATGCCTTGATTGTAGGTCCTTGATCCAATGTTAACTTAAACGTACACATCAGGCATAGCATATTTTTTACCCATGGTGTCAGGTACAATTCACAAATCATATATAAATGAACATTGATTTCGATAATGCATAACGATATACTCGTTTGTTAAAGTGACCTGACCAAGCAAGCAAACAAACAAATACATTTTATTGCTTCAAGACCATCGCAAAGATATAAAACAACATATTGACAAAATAACACTTGCACGTAAGTGAGCAAACGTTCACTAGTTGCAGTATACCATTTCGCTTTATAAATAACGAATGGTTCATGCATAAGAGACAATAAACATTTTTGTCATCTGCATGTTTGCCATGCTGCGGGGTAGAGCCATCGACATATTGACTGGTCTAATTAGTATCAGAGGAACACAAGAGACAATCATTTCCCCTTTGGATGCTTAAGCGAGCATCTGATAGACTACTCGGTGAATCCGTAAGACGTTTAGGAATATTAATTGTTACATTAAGGAGATTGTGTCATTGCGTATTAGAAATAGTCATATCCTTGGGCTACAATGTTATTAGGAGGAAGAACTTTGCGTAAATGAATTTGCCGATTCAGCAACTCTTGGCCTTGTAATAACTGTTATTTAACACTTTTGCACAAGTGACATATTAGTATACGTTGTTGGTAAATATGAACGCGCAAAATTAATTAATGAAGTCATAAATGCAATAAACGTGTCGGGTAATATGAAGTTCTTTGCAACAAACTAATTTAATGAGTTTGTTTTATGTGACGAACTATAAACCAGGTCATTGAACGAAATGTCCAAATAATACATGCTGGAGACCGGAAAGCGGAATTAAGATTTGGAGCTCCATAAGAATGACAAATAATCATACTTAAATAATTATTATGTGGGCCGAAAATTGTCATTGCTAATGTTATTGTCTTCAGCACGATACTAATTATGGCATGTTTCTAAGTAAATCCATTTAAGTATGACAAGACAATCCATTGCATTATGTACACTTGGAATCTGAGGGTCCGCATTAAACGTTTGACTGAATCAGAATACTTGAGAGACTGCCCAACGATCTCTTATAACTTGTTAACTTTATGAACCATAACATTTCGGGCCTTGCCATCAACATAAATATACCACTTTAACAATTGTCAAAAGCACCATTAACTTATGTAGGAACGACGAAACGTTTTACAACATTGCAAGTACAATCATTATTGATGTAGAATATATTGTTAAAGTAATTCTATCCTTTACAAGAAATAAACCATTGAACGTTGAACATATCTTTAACTTATTAAATTGAAGTACATGCTGGCCATTGTCTCTGTGTTGAAGGCAGATTGTTGTCAGGTTGCACTATATAGTGTGGTTTAATATCTAATAAATATCTAAAAAAATGATTATAATGGAAGGGAGATAAATCGGCCGTGATACAACGTGAGTAAATCTAATATACATGACGGAGATGTTCAATGAACAAATGTCGCCAAGCAGACAAGCAAAATTACCCACCTACAAAATATCATAGCCAGCACAACAATTAACACAATAAACAAAATGCACACAACACTGAACATCTTTTCCCGAGCAGGCTAGGCTTCCTGGGGGCTTTCCCTATTCTCAGTTTAATGAACTTTTTTTGGACTTATTAATTTAAGTTAAGTTATCGCATAGTAACGGTCAATGACTTTCATGTGGGTGTAAAGTCATCAACCGCAGCTGCAAACCTCAAACAATCTCAAGAAATATATGCCTATTTCCTCAGACGCGCTTTATTATTCTGAAGGGGAATAAAACATTTAGTATGATCCTTCTGAAAAAAAAATAGTTTTAAGAATAACCAATCTTTATTGCATTAAGAGGAAATTATTAAAACATGGCTGGTTACGACATTTCAATTTGGGATAATACTGATGCATTTACTGAATAAAGTGTGTTAACTGTTTGCTTTAGGTCTTTAAATTTGGTCATCAAATTCAATTAAGATGTCATATCGGATTGCATTTGTTTTTTTTTTGTATGTCTAAATGTATCATTTTTTGTAGCACTTACAATATGCTAGTCACGGACGTAAGCCTATGTATTTGACAGGTATGTAACGAAGTCGTAAAATTATATATAACAAAACATGAACATGTGTTAATTACTCAACGTTGCATTAAAAGCACGAGTGTTACACATGTATATTTGTAGTCGTTGTCATTGTACGAAACAGTTTATGGTACCATCTGTTCAGAAGGTAATTGTGTACACGATGCAAATATACCGTTTATAACATTACCTTGCCTCTCTATATATACGCAATTAAGAAAGTACACACTTATTTAACGATGGAGTTCTTTTAAATGCTTTGCCGTATTGATATTGCAGTAAGAATGATGCTATTTACAACATATGTGTTTAGGAAATGGCAAACATTGTTTTAATTAGTTGTTTTAGTAGCAATTCCAATAGCCTTAATGATGATAGGGGTAAAACGGAAATAACATTTATTACAATTGTACATGTATTTTGGTTTCACAAATCTATTATAATAACATTGTTTTGGAACTAAATAAACTGTAGAACAACAGATTGAGATACTTTTATCAAACTTACCCTTATTTAACATATCCATTGGTTTCATTTAATAAGAAATAAAATGTAGCCGAGTGTTTCCTAATTTGTGATTGTGGTAACGTTAGGTTTTTTATAATTTATCATTTTTTTAAATGAATTGTTTTTCACTAAATGCTGATTGTAATAGCAAAGAGTGTGATTTTCTTGATGGAGGCATCATGAAGATGTTGACTGTGTTGTACACTCATTTTACTCTGGTTTTGAAAATTACATTTATTTGTTGTAATAAAATAGTATTTATATATTCCAGAAAATGTAGCTTAAAAACATTCACATTTGTTATTATTATATTGACACAATTCATATAGTTCATAATTAATCTGATAAAAGGGGAAGTCTCCAGGAAGCATAGTCTGCATGGATGAACAAGCGGCCTCGGTTTCACTGAAACTGTTCATCGACGAAAGAAACAAACTTAATAAAATCATTTAGTTCACTGTACAATGTTGCTGTAAAGACATATGTGTGTTTGTAAAGTTGTTACTCCTACAAGTATTAACATTGCACGCTAGGGTTTAACCATTTCTAATGCGCAGTAACACAAAGACCTAAATGTAACCAATAGTTCCTACATGTCTAAAGGATTAACCGTGCCGACCGGGAATTTTGACACACGAAACAAAAAGGTTAGTGAAGTTTCCTGATGATAGTTTTAATATTTTGCACTGATCAGACATATCATATAATTAGATGATCAAAGCAGCAACCATAAAGC
>Ga0224511_10002407_pt1 | contig 12577 bp, 10 predicted proteins | sample SF_May12_sed_USG_2_FD_169988 | JGI IMG/M metagenome (GOLD analysis project Ga0224511, IMG submission 169988) | Sediment microbial communities from San Francisco Bay, California, United States - SF_May12_sed_USGS_8_1 | ecosystem: Environmental > Aquatic > Marine > Sediment | place: USA... | reverse complement strand
ACATACATTGTGTGTAACCATGCTGTTTAGGAAGTTGTGCCCCTTAGTGCACTGTTTTTCTTTCATCAGCCATCGCCTGCCCGTGGTTGGACTTCGGCCTTCCTCCTCACTGTCCACAGGTTTGTGTGTCATTGAGGGGAGATTGAGCCATTTTCTGCCATGCTGGCTCAGGATGGGTTGGCAGAGTGCGATCAGTCAGGGAAAAATCCCTTGAAATACTCCGCCGTGGCTGGAAATTGAACCCGGGCCACGGGGAAGACAGACAGTGAGCTATCCCACTGAGCTATCATGACTGACCTTAACCATCATAAACTCTCCACCGTTTCGTGTAGGTGATGATTGTGAATGAAAAGGGACAATGTGTCCCTGTAAATACTGAGGGAGAGATTCTAGCGCGTAGTCACATACTCTGCCTCGGATACCATGAGCACCAGGAAGCCTTTGACAAATTGGTTAACAGAGATGGCTGGTTCTCAACAGGGTAAGAATGTTCAGTAATAGCCGACTCCAGTCAAGCTGATCTGCATCTGCATGGCTACCCAAATACTAAGTAACTAGTTCGATAGACTAGAGATGCCTTGAAAATAACGGGACTGTTCGCTAGTTTGAATAGTTTGCTTTAAAAATAGGGATAGCTAACCCGTTGTATATGATGAGTTTCCCTAAAGTTCAAGCTTATGTAACATACGGAATACTGCGCGAGCGAGTGGTGATTGCTCACAACTAAAGACTATAATGGCCATTTCTTTTGTCTCTGGCCATGTATTCTGGTGCAGGCAGACTCAGCTAATGAATGTAAATATCTCTTTATGTCATATAGTGACTGTGGCGTTATGGATGAGGATGGGGATCTGAGGATCGTCGGTCGAATGAACTCGGCCGATCGAATCAAAATGTCTGGAGACGTTGTCTACCTGAGCCCCATTGAGAAGCAGATGAAGCATATGGAAGGAGTGAAGGATTGTGCTGTGAGTCGAAACCAGTCCTTCCATTCACATCAACTGAGCATTGAGTCACACCATCACCTCTCAGACCATTCATAAAACATATAATAGTATATCAACTCATTCTATTCTCAATTCTTGAATCATATTAAAGCGAATAGCTTAGATTGGCAGAGGTGAGGAACCTGGTCTATGACTGTTTGCTTCCTACCCCTAGAAGCCTCGCCTATGCTACAGACTCGATCAGAAAGTGTGCTTAGTTTTCCCATAGCATAACTATGCAATCACCCTACGTTTATACTATGGACGTATAATCTGTCTATATGTATGTCTACTAATAGTTCACACTGGACTTTTACATAAATTTAAAAAGGAAAAAATGTTCCATTCTTTAAAATATATCAGAAAATTATTTCAATTTATTCATCCATTTTTGAAAAGCTCTGAAATTAGCATGGAAGTCTCAATTTAATGTAATTGCAGCATTCATTTCGTCCATTTGCGAGTTATTGATTAAGGTTTTTTTCTGTTCCAGGTAGTTGGGCTGCCCACACCAGGAGCATCAGGAACTGAGGTTATCTACTGCTTAGTGTATGTACATTTATTTTTACCTCAGCCATTGTCTGTCTGTCTGTCTGTGGTTGACCTTCAGTCTTCCTACTTGATGTCCACAGGTTGTGTGGAGCCATTGTCTGTCCATGGTTGGACTTCGGCCTTCCTCCTTAATGTCCACAGGTTGTGTGGTGCCATTGAGGGGGGGGGAGATTGAGCAATTGTTTTGCCATGCCGGCTTAGGACGGGTTGACAGAGTGTGTAAATTTACAACACTTTACAAACCCTACTGCACATACTTTTATAGGGCAATCAGTCAATAAGCATTAGGAACTGCACATTAGATTCCAGCCACAAGGAGGTTTATCCTATAGAAAAAGCAGATGAAGCCCGAATAGCGGCTTCCCACAGGTTGTTCAGATGGCTGGCATGGGGAGGAGAGATTGTGGCTGTGTCACTGAATGAGTACGATCACTAATATGCCTGCAGCACTGGATGTATGTGGTACCGTTGTCTTTCAGAACAAAGCCAGGTGTGAAAATAGACATATCAAGTGTAAGGGACTACGCTGAGAACGAGGTGAGAGAACTTCTAAAAGTATAAGAAAATCTGCTGAATTTGAGAAGCAAAGGGGCGCTTAGGGGTTTACCCAAAGTCCAGTACAGGAAATGCACCTAATGCCTCTATAACAACTGACGAGCCTAGCCCATCTTGATATGTTAGACCCGAAATTGTGTGCATCGTAAGCGCCTGTCATTTCTGAGTACATTATTATGTGAAATATGAAACTCATGTCACAATCTGAAACTCAAGCCATTACAACGCACAGTGTGGGCATCATGCGCCACTTGAACTATAATTGTTCGTGTTTCAGATGCAAAACCAAAACCAATGGCCATGGAGAGTTTTCTTTTTCGAGTCGTTACCAAAAACAGGGGCTCGTGGGAAACTCAACAAGAGGGAAATACTGGCAGAGGTGGAGGCAAGAGTGGCGGAGAACGAAGAAGCAGGAAATGTTGATTATCCAGAAATGGTATAGATAATGATTTTGTTATAAAGGCCTTACTGTATACTTGGTGTAGGGCCTCTTTGTCCAGACCAGATTTTGTGGTAAAATCGTTCAGTGGTTAAAACTGCGATGGAGAAAATGCACAGTACAGAGGCCAACTCGATTATGTAAATATCAACAGAGACTCCGTCTTCATTTTCCATGTAGATTTCGTTAAGAAAACCAAGAAATAGGCTTACAAAATGGAAATTAGATAAAATAACTGATATCTCTGTATAATATTTCTGTGTGCATTCATGGCATTGCATTATCAATATTACTTAATAAAAACCACGGACATCAACCTCCAGAACATTATGGAGTCTTGGGACGGGCAAACAAACGTCTATAGAATATAAATAATGTCATGTAACAGAAGGAAGATTGATTCACCCTGTCTGCCTTATTCTTTTGGTCACGGGCTTGCATTGTATGGCCGGGCGGAATGGTTAAGATTGACTTGGCGTGATCACGCAGTGACGCCGCGTTATGCTTTAGCACCATTAGAAAGCACCTATTTTTATTCTGATGGACGCGAGGACCTCAGTCATCCTCATCAATATCAAATGTTCCCTCTGTTTGCGTGTCATCAATCTCTTCTGTACATGAGGCAACATTCTCCTGTCCAGTATTCTCTACGTCATCCCAATCTATAACAGAATTGACATCACATGATAACATAGATCAGGATGAGATTGGAATGTGCCCTCTGATCGGTCATGGGTTCAAAAAACAGTCCTTCAAGCTAATAATCCCTTCAATAGAGTACTCCTGCCCTGAATAGCCCAATCACTACCATTCACTATTTTATCTAAGTGACATTGAACAGCACATGATGGCTGTGCGTTTCTTGTTAGCCCAGTGCGGCTGGTTTAGAGTAGAGCATGCTATAAAGAGAATCGGAGTTGCAGTGTGAAGGGCTCATCTTTACAAACAGACTGTGCTAAATTATTATACTCTACTCTATCTAAATCAGATGGGCTAAAACCGCAATCTTCTAGCCCAACACATTTCGGCCCAGATACTGCCATGAAATGATCATTTCTCCGGGTACTCGCGAACAAATTTACAAGGACCTGTCTTTCAAGCCCTTTTTGATGCCCAGTCTTGCTATGCATCAGTGTTTATTGGCAAAGCTGCACCACGCAATCCAGATTACCAGTACAGTTAACCATTACTGATCAAGGCTAGTATTACTAGATCATAAAATCATTCCAGCAAACAATATGATTATATTTAGTTTCATGTAGAAGTCTTCTGCTTCCGAACTCACGACGAAACTCACAATGCCCAGATGTTGGCATAGTCAAGGCTGTCAAGCAGGAGAATTTCTGGAGGATTTCTGTAATCCTCTTATACTGACCGATAAAATCAGCTGTGATCTGATCTGGCCATAGCCACGGCATATAATCTGGGTTATTCTTCTTCTTCCATGCAGTATAACCCTTACAGGCTTTATGAATTCTTTGCACAACCTATCAATTATCAATTTTGCTGGTTCAGTAACCGGGCAAAAACAGTGTGTTTGTTACAAAAAGGCATCTTCTTACGGTCATTGATGTAAGTACTTGTTTGCAAAGATGGCTTTTGATGGAAACATGCACAGTTACGTTACACGGTAATTTTCTCTGAGAGACTATTATAAGCAGCCAGGATTTTGTCATACTGATTAATACCCATCCCAGTAATGATTCTTCATTCAATCTTCTGTAGGCTTGAATCCCTGGGGGCCCAGACTGTATGGTCGGTAGGCTTTCTAGTAAGTTCTTCACACTCTTAGCCTCTTCCCAGAAACAAGTCTATGTGATTACTTACCTTTGGAGCGACGACTGTTGTAAGTTTATTTACTAGCCACTTGGCCAACTTGCCTCCTGGATCAGATTGACTCATGTAGGTTACCCGACTCGATTTCTCATCAATAATCTCAATAAGATACCCTGTATAGTAGGAAATCCCACGGATGACATTACTCCTCGGTGGCTCTGCCTAAAAGTATAATAGTATGGATAGATGAAGCAGGGCTGCTTCCCTGGGGCAATCTATCAAATTTCAAAAATCTTTTTACGTGTTGTGATCTGACCCTTGAGCAGCATCTTGGTTTTGACAATAAACCAGCCATCGCCAAAATGCGACTGTTTTGATGTTGTATTTCAGCAAATCTAGAGGGCAGAACCATTGGACTATGAACTTTTCATGCATTACCGTGTTCATGCAGTCATACTTGTTGTTGAGTCAGGTTTTATACAATTTACTGGACCCGCAGCAGATATAAACGTTCCATTGAGTTCAAGACCAAGTGACCAAATACTGCTAGTTACTGACATGCATCTATTGCACTGTAGCTTTATCGCTATCAGGAGTGTCCAGGTGCCGGTTGATATAGGAATGCATAGAAGGGCTCAGCATTGTCTAAGTACCCTATCATCAGTCACAGTATTGATAAGAGACTACAGGGAAACAGGCAATGTATTACTGCATACTGCTCGTTAACTAGAGGCCCTAGAACATGTATACGTAATTCGTCTGCGGTAGACAGTGTACCATATTCTGTGCCCACTGGCACCAGCTTCTAGCTGGAGGGTCTTCCTTGACGAAGGGGACTTTAACAAACGGGATACCTCTGGGCAGTCTGTTTATGCCCCCTGAGCGGGGAATTCCTTTACGATGATTACTGGTTATTTATAGGAAAACATGTCTTGCCAGACAACTCGCTGGACACGTTGAACTAGGTTTTCATCATTTCCAGTTATCAATCCATGCCTATCACAATTCAACATTTGTACTTACAATAAACCATTAACTCAAAAGGCCCCTTGGGATGGACCTATTTTGTCGTTTCAATTGAAATTCACTTTGCCTAGATCTTATTAGATCCTACCACGCTTCACCAGTTAGAAGAATCATATGAACTTTCCAGTGCATCGAAAAGACATGCGACTAGAAATATATTGGTGTTAAAAAGATTAATCTGAAGGAGACTTCCAGGCATCCATTTGAGGGCTTCCAGTATCTTGTCTCACCTTGTGATAGACAGAATGGTTCATTATCATGTAGCAGTCAGATCTCTCTGTCCATGATCGCTGAGTTAGAAAATCCCTATTCTTTAATGGCCCTGGTGTTTTAACTGCAACCAATTAAGCTACATATTGAACCTGACATGTTGGCTTACCAATCAGTTCATGAGCTAATGATAGAAATAAATCTATGTCGTCTGATATTTTCCATGGTAGGTGCTTCACTAGTGTCCATTAAGTATACATTCTCAAAGTTTCAGTTATATGTCCATGTTCAACCTTATACAGGTGAGAAGGGCATTCGAGCTTTAGGTCTCTCATGGAGAATATAGCAGACGGCCACATCTCACCAGAGGAAAACTGATAGGGAAATTAGACTTCAGATCCTGCCAACTATCAAATCAGTTTGAGGTCTTCTATCAGCTGCCCATAATAAATAATAGTATCAGTACTAATGTAACATCCATTGGTTGGTGGAAACAAAGCTTACTTTGGTAATAGCCGATATCATTATTGGCGTCTAGCACACAGATTTCTCTAGATTCCACCATGTTACGGTCCCATGTCTTGCGATACTTTGAGTCATGTAGACAGTTATAAACCACAGAGGCTGGAATACTAGGAAAGTCTGCTGATACCTACGAAGTACAGAACTCCATGTCTAACTCAGGCATACATGACTCCCACATTTATATGGTTATTAAATAAATTGAAACATTTTGATTTTAACGGTTTCTTTTCATGAAGGTTAATGAAAAGGCAAGTGTAAATAGCCAAGAACCAACATACATCACAAGGCTATAAGGAAGAACTCGTTACAGCAGTGTGATCAGGTCTTTCCGCTTCCTGTATTATCCTCTGTAATTACAGATATAAGGTGCCAATTGAAGTAAAGCCAGATACCGCCAAACAATTCCTCAATATGACCGCGGACTTTTGTCCAATCAGCCAAGTCCAGCAGCGATATTCAGATTACAGCCACGGTACGATTGATTGACCATACACCAGGACTGCCAGCATAATTTCATTCTAAATAGGTTTGGTAACCCTCAAGTGCATTAATAATAACACAGAGCAGTGATTCTTCTCAACTTTTTAATTTTAAAAGCTAAACTGTCCTAAGAGCATTTGTCTGTAGGCTTAAACAGTCAAGAATCTAAAAGAAGGGTTAGATTGTCCGGCTCCTAATGCCCTGAGCTAGCAGGGTGGAGCATCAGTAGGTATTTTTCATCTTTTAGTTTGTATCCAAAAACGACTATTTACCCAACGAAAAAAACAAGTGGGGGGGGGGCGATGATGAAGCTACAGCAGCGGAAGGAATTGAATCTGATCATAATTTTTAACTTTAAGTCTTGTTTTCGCTGTATTAGTGTATATGATTATGATATCATATGTCATTATGTGGCCAGCTACTAGGGAAAGTGTATTTACTATTGTGTACTATCTGTAATTAAGGATCAAGAAACGCGATTCCGGGGATTGCCACCCCTTGCAATGCACTAGACAATGCTACCTTATAGACTAAGTACCCTGCGTTACCCTGATCATTTTGAAGGGTGATATGTCGTTGACTTTCGTGTAGACTGAACAGTGGGACTTCTTGATGCTAAGTTCCCATCCATTCTCAGTTGGAAGTTCTGTAGCTAACGTGTAGAGTTTGTCAAAATCGCTGGGTTCTGCCACTCTAACTTCTCCCACCTGCATGGCGTACAAGCTAGACAGGACAATCAAAAACGCGAAGTCGACCAGTTGCCACGTCAGGATCGCCTGTCTTCAACCAGCAAAACTTATACCCTATGATCAGATGGAGACTGGCCTGACCGGAAATAAACGCCCATTTGTCACCGTTTCCAATGGAGTCGCTAGCATTCTTTTGTTGGGACCAAAAGGATGGTGTATGATTTTGAAAGGAACATATCTTGCGCGATAGATTACATGATACAAAATTTGTGGTTTTTTAAATGAGAAATTATTGTGTTTTTATTATAGTTATAATCAAAGCTAACTCTCTTGTTTGAGGCTATACAGCTGGCGCCTTTTGATTGGATGGATGAAAGCCGGCGGAAGTGAATCGAGTGGCGTTGAGAAAAAGTTTTCTACTCATCATCATCATGAGAGGCATAGTTGCGTTTTCTTTGGTTGTATTCACCTTGGTGTGTGGAAGCAAGCCAAGGACATTGGTTCTCTTGGACGACTGGTCTCTCAGAGACACTCATTCCGTATTTTTCAAATGTTTACACAACCGCGGGTTTGAACTGACCTTCAAATTAGCTGATGACGCGTCCCTGAATCTTGCAAAGTATGGCGAATATCTGTACGACAATCTCATCATCTTCGCTCCGACGGTGGAAGAATTTGGAGGTATGTCAACATTTGCCCACTCAACCCGCCCCTTCGTTGGTTCCAGTCAATATTGAAACTATAACTAGTATTGCCCATGCCATTGGGCATTGCCCATTTGAGACAGGGTAACCACTAACCTCCCTCACAGTCACGACGGTCTTGGTCTCTGAATCACTCACTCAGTCACTCAGTCCAGTGACTGAGTGAGTGAGTCTGGTACTGGAACCGGTAGTTAATTTAGAACAACCGCACCTCTCGACTCAGTCAGTCCTGTGACTCACCATTGGACCACTGCCGTGACTAGGGTAGGTGACTAGACTATCATGGTTTATGATATCCGACTAAAACTCCGACGACGTATATTCGGACAGCTACAGAGTACAGGGGATTTATGTTGTTTATCGACCAGAAAATGACTTTCCCAGCATCTAAGTTTGAAGGAGATGAGCGATACTGACTATTTACTTAGTTAGTAATCCAAAGTTTCATTGCAATTAACTTAGAGCTTGCGTTATTTTACTACTAGTCTATCCAATTTTAAAATCAAAACGCACATTCAGGCCCCTACAGCGTACAGGTGAATGTGTCCTGCGTTATGTATTGACCAGAAAATGGGTCTTGTCACTTGCGACTTGAGACATCTAAATATTTTCTAATTTATTCTAATTCTAAAGCACTTGAAGTTGATGAGCAATGAGAATCCAATTCCAAAGTTTCATTGCAATTCATTAATTGGTTCTCTGCATTATATAGTGATTGCCTCCGGTAAGTTAGAGATAAGCAGTCTTAATTCTGCTAATGGTGACTAGACCGGAACTTCCTATCGACGCGAGTACCTAACTCCTAAGCCTTGTCTGTTAGTGTTTTCAACAGCTTCTGCACACCTATGGCTCCTGCCTAATATAGTGGAGTTACCATTAGCAGAAGTGAGACTTTCTCAATGTGAACCGCCTATCCAATTTACTGGGGGCAGTTATTGTGTTGTAGTGTAGCTTGCCAAATTTTGCAATGAAACTTTAGATTATCATTACTCATGTGCCCTAGATGTGATTGATAATGATACTGATTTCTGTTGATCCATCTCAGGTAACCTGAATGTTGCTGCTGTCACCGACTTTATTGATGGAGGGGGTAACGTCATGATGGCTGCCAGTTCCGATGTCAGCGAGCTTCTGAGGGAAATCGCTGCTGAAGTTGGAGGTGAGTTTAGTTGGAATGTCTGTCCATGACCAGCAGTGATTTATCGTGGGGTTGCTGCGAAGCTTACGCAGAATAAAAGTGCGTATTTCAATTTCCTTTCATTACCTAACTGTGCTTGTTGTGCGATAGCCATCGTTAGTTAAAAAATGACTTGTCTTTTCCCATGCACAAAACTACTGGGTAGATTCTTTTATTTTGTACTGACATTAAGAGTTTAGGAATTTACTTGATATGAATGTTTCATATTCCTAATAGTTTATATCCATATACGCTTGGATGTTCTCTTAATGCAAGTTCGTTCCTTCGCTCTCAGTGGAGCTTGATGAGAAGGACACCTCTGTGATCGATCACATGTCCTACGATAGCAAAGATGAGGGCAAACACACTCGTCTTGTCATCAACCCTGCCAATATGATCAACTCCGAGCTCATCGCCGGCAGTAAGACAGATGCCCCTATACTTTTCAAGGTATCGTGTTTTATCTCGTTATCAGGGTGTTAATGTTGATATGTTAACATGTGTTGATTTTAGCCATCTCTAAACATTCAGCATTTTCATTTATCATGACATACCCGGCTCGGTATTACAGGGAGTAGGTATGGTGTCTGACGCAGCCAATCCATTGGTAATGGATGTTCTGCACGGCAGCTCAACTTCTTACAGCTACAATCCGGATGAGGAGATTGTGGATTACCCCCACGCTGTCGGAAAATCTACCCTGCTGGTGACCGCCCTGCAGGTGAGTTTACTCCATCCCGGTTGTTGGTTCCCTCCCTTCCCTGCGGGTAGTGGCCTGCTTGTTAACCCTCTAGATAATCGTGCGATAAATTTTTTGAGGTTCAATGTACTGAACTGCACCCCGGACTTACCTCTGGTCCCATATGGTAAGTCCGGCTCAGACTGCAGTGAATAGTCTAGTTATCTCATTAGTCACTTAAGGTCATTTAAAATCCCTCTAAACTACCGATTGGGGCAAAAGTTCAAACCAAGCAACACAGACTGGGCTGAACTTACAACAGAATGAGAGATTCAAAGCAACTTCTGGGTAGAGGAATGCCCTCCGATGCTCGTAATAAGCCTGAATCGGAGTATTTCTTGCCTGTATTTCTCATCTGAAGCTTTTGTTGTAGGCCAGGAATAATGCCCGTGTTGTGGTAGCTGGCTCTTTGGATATGTTCAGCGATGAGTACTTTGGTGCCTCTGTCCAGACTCCCTCCGGTAAAAGGTGAGTGTCCTTTTGCTTCGTCTTTTCCGCTTGTGGGTGCATATCTGAAAGTGGGGTTTCAGTTCATAAAAACAGTGATTGTTTCTCTAGGAATCGACCTAAAACCCCCTGTGTGTCTATCCGTTTGTTCTACTAAGAGCATATGCATCTTTTCAGATTTGAGAAGTCTGGTAACCGACCATTTGTGCATGCACTCAGTGCCTGGTGCTTCCAGGAGCAGGGTGTGCTTCGCTTGTCTAATATCCGTCACCATCTGGCTACTGATGGCAGCACACCACAGGCCTACACAGTTACTGATGAGGTGAGGGAGGGTTTTAAGCGCTGTTGTTTTCCACAGCAGATTGCTTGACGAATCAGGATTATTAAAGGGGTTATGTCATGGCTAATTCCCTTGTTTCCAAATTCTGCACACGGGCCCAATACCCAGTTCAAATGAAAGCTTAGATATAGCCCTATTCAATGCGCACACTTAGAGCCCTTGGTGACTCATTTTTCAGATCCTTGACGCAACAGAATTGGCCTGGAGATAGGAAATTAACAGAGCTGTTGGTGTTTGTATTGATTTCTCGACTTACGCGCTGATGTTTGGGAAATCCTCCTGCAGGTGCACACTAGACCTGTAGTTGCACAGATTTATATAGAGAAAATATTCAAGAAAAATATAGAAATAGGGTTTCAGAGTGCAGTGTTTCACCTCTATCAGCGAGCGTGAGTGCCATTATTGCAAAATGATAGAGGGCCGAACGCAACGGCCTCCATTTAGGGCTAGGGACAACCGGCAAAGCATTTCTTATAACTTAAGTTTTCTCCAAAATTACGTTCAATTTTGAGTTTGACTTGATGTAATGAGGGAGTAAAGATCATTAGGTTAGTAACTTTTAGTAAATAGATCCCATTTTCTTTCTATTTGGGCCGTAGTTATTCAAGTGACCGATATTCATTTTGTGTAAAAAGACCACTCTATCGATGCAATGAATGCGTCTACCGCCGACCGTGTCATAACCCTTTTAACCAAATCTATTGGAATGTCCTATTTGTGGAGGCAGCATGTTTGGTTAGGAATTCTTCCTAATATCTAGTTGTGCCATTGCAGGTTGAGTTCCATGTAGACATTGATGAGCTGGTCAACGGACAGTGGCTACCGTACAACGGAACTGATATGCAGCTGGAATTTGTCCGAATAGATCCGTTTATAAGAACATACCTGAAGAGGTACTGTATATACACAAATAGCAGCATTGCACCTTTCCTGCATCAGAAGCAATGTATACCGCTCGGGCTGATTTCTTATATCCCACAACTGTGTGATTTGTAGAAATGGCAATGGATTCCTGGCTAAGTTCAAGGTGCCCGATGTGTACGGGGTGTACCAGTTCAAAATAGATTATAACCGCGTCGGCTACACACGTCTCAACTCTGCTACCCAGGTATGTGGGCAATATCTACACATTTATTCAAGGTATACTTTCTAAATCATATTCAGTATTACCTTCATTTGACCAGAGTGTTATTGGAGAGAACGACTTTGAAAGGAGTACGGTTACACGATTAGGATTGTCGTAATGGTGTGGTAACAAGAGTCGGTAGTTTTACACCGGTTGAGACGTGAATGAACCATCGTAAGCCTCTACTAAACGCCACTCCACTCGACAGTTGATTCAGAGGCGATCATGAACAATAAACAAGTTTGTATGATATACTAATTACGAAGGGACTAATTAGAAATAGCAAGATTTTGACAACTACAAAGCCGACGACTAATTGGGTTACCTGATGCTAGAGTCCTCATAATCGTTCCAGAGTTTTCTCTCATGTACAAGGTCTCTACACTCCCCTCAGTCGAAGAAGATCTTCATGGCTTTGGTTCAGACACTGGTTTCCCCACACTGTAATATTATAACTTTTTTGCTCTTCTCAACCTTAATAATCTCAAGGTGACTATGATCAGAGCCTGTGGTCACCCGCTCTGGATTCACCTTCTACTGCTGTTTCTACCATAAGAGCTGTGGATAGCCAATAGTTGTATGGTTGCAGGTATCTGTGAAGCCATGGAAGCACACACAGTACGAACGGTTCATAGCATCAGCCTATCCGTATTACGCATCCAGCTTCAGTATGATGGCAGGAGTCGTTCTCTTCTCCCTCGTCTTCCTACACTACCGTGATGTGGATGAAAAGAAGAAAGCCGAGTAACCAGCCTGTGACCAACCACCTGGCTGATGACCCTATTGTTGGCTGGGTAACTACCCAG
>Ga0224511_10002406_pt1 | contig 12577 bp, 9 predicted proteins | sample SF_May12_sed_USG_2_FD_169988 | JGI IMG/M metagenome (GOLD analysis project Ga0224511, IMG submission 169988) | Sediment microbial communities from San Francisco Bay, California, United States - SF_May12_sed_USGS_8_1 | ecosystem: Environmental > Aquatic > Marine > Sediment | place: USA... | reverse complement strand
CCGTGGTGCAAATTACTCAGTTCGATCAAACTATCACTCCTAGCGCGAATTAGGCCGGTTAGCACAGCATAGACGCTGCGTTAATTGAAGCGTTTGAAGCAGGCATAAGCATACACAACATCCTAAGCCTAAAAGGTTCCAAATTTTCCTACCTTTAGAGTACAGATTGATAACAATGGGCGACAGGTGGATGATAGAGGACTTTCTGCCGAGGATCTGCGAGAGTTGACCAAAGAGATACCATACAGCCTGCACGGCATTGTCACTGCCGGCTTCCGACAGCATCTCTTTCATATACGGCAGCAGGAGGGAAATTCTCTCTGGACACAGTGAGGCTCCGTACTGCAACCACAAAGAAGCGAGGATGTGATCTGGGATAACAGCTGGGTACATGTGGAATTTATAGCGTAAATTGATTTGCCTGGGCAAAACTCACACTCTAACACAGTGCCCACTGATTTCAGTGCGAAACATTGCGAAACATTTAACACTGATAGGATAGATTTGGGAGGTGGGTCAGTCAACCGAAGGGTACCGATTTTTCACGTGACACCCGCTAAGAACTCAGCTACTCTTTCGCCTGAAGGGAGAGGTACATCTTTAAGAAGCGTGGAAAGAAATTCAATCGTTTTTTTCTGGTTGGGAACTCCATCATTTATTCTAGGGAGTGAGATTGTATAAGGAGTAACGCTGCTCACTAAATCTTAGATCTGTTATGAGATTGTTAATGTAAGCATTCAGCTGCGGCTGATTGTCCTTTACAGCCATTGTTTGTCCATCGTTGGATGTAGGTCTTCCCCCTCGACGTCTGCTGGTTGTGTGGTGTCATGTAGGGGAGATTGAGCCATTTTCTGCCATGCTCACTAAGGACGGGTTGGCTGAGTGTGATCAGCCAGGGAAAGTCTCTTGAAATATATAGCGTGATCAGCCAGGGAAAAATCCATTGAAATACTCCACCATGATCGGAAATTGAACCAGGGCCACGGAGAGGGCAGACAGTGAAATACATTCATCCTCCCATGGGACATTACTCGTGCAGTTTTTATACCTCATTAAGAAATAGGTGGACTCTGCTAAGTCGCCCTCTGATTACAGCCTCTTTATCATCACAGGAAGTAGCGAGGACCTCTGCTGTCTCTTTGTGAAGTGTGATCAGCTCGTAGAGTGAAGCAAAACAATCAGGGAATGGAAGAATCTATAGATTATAAAAATAATGCATTCATATCCTTACTCCACTAATTACAAAAAGTACAAAATCACAACTTCGGGTTTAGAATGTGCGTATTTTGTGTACCGGGTTTAAGGCTTGAAGAAGTCAATAGGGCAACAGGAACGGCGATCTGATCATTAAGATCATTTGCCATTCGTATTGCCACAGGGCTCTGACACAATCTTCCTGTTATTCGAAGAGCACAGCTTGAGCTCACCGAAGGGGCTAGTAAAAAACTAGCTGTCACCGGGGGAAGGCAGTCTGCAAGCTGACTGCTAGTCATCCATTTACTGGTGTGTGCAGACTGGTCCAGACTCAGCATTGTCTCCAAGATAATGTAAAACATGCTGCCAAAAGAATGGAGACAACTTATTGGGACAAATAAAACACAAAGATTTATAACTCCACTTCTTCCGTATCCTGACAAGAAGCAGGGATTTGCATAAATTTGCCTACGAACTCTTTTACTCTGGGTTTCCCATGGTGCATCATTAGAGGGCTTTCGGCAACCACGTGCCCATAGAGAAGGACCTTCTTTGTTTAAAGACTGGATCCGAAACTGACAAGGGTGTAGCCAAAGACAAAGCTTTTGTGCCCAACCTTGGCATCGAACCGGGACCCCGGGTCCAAAGCCCAGTGCACTATTCACTAGGCTATCACATTACCCCATAACTCCACTGGCCCACTGTAACCAAAATATCTTGTTCTCTAAGCATAGGAACGATGGCTCGAATCAAGTCCCAAGCGGAGATTGTTTAAAGGAATAGCATTTTCATGTTGGATGAGGGTCAGAAAAATTTAGACTGAGGCAATATGAAAAACTAAGTTGACTTTGTACCTTGGTATGCAGTGTTTGTTGTTCAGAACAACTCGAGACATTTCTTGTTTATATTTATTGAGGTCCCCATGGTAACCAATCAGTCGAGTCTGCACCGGAAGCACTAGCCTCACAATGAGACACGCTAAATACACCGTGTCATTGTGGTACACATTTTCGGCGCATTTGCAAGGCTACAACACAATTCTTATAATCGTTTTTCTTACATAGCATCCTCGCAGTTGCAGTATTGTGGTTAGATACTTGTTTGTTCACCAGTTGAAGCTCATGAGCGAGTCAGTATCAATGCTCCACCTCATACTGAGGCTAGTCTTTGTTTTTGAGGTGGGAGCTCATATTCACGGAGTTTTTGCCCCACAAACAGACCATGTAGCAATGATTCGACTAATAAATTGAGTATAAGGTGGGTAGTATTTAGCAATAACTAGCGGAATTAGTTGTAAGGAATCACCGTTTCTAAATATTGATTCACGAACTTGAAATGTAACAGATCTCTTTCTCAGTTTACAGATACTGAAGAATGCATTCAGTTATATTTCCACATTACCTTGACCGGTCCATACACCTTTGATGATATCTCAACGCCCTCTAAGATCTCTGTAGGGTTGAAGTCTGGGGGAAGGCGAATTACTGATGAGGACAGAGAGGTCACGGAGTCCAAAAGCTCATCAAACTACCAACAGTGGAACAGATGTTGATGATGATATGAATATGTGGATAGGCAACCAGCCCACAGTGCAAGGCTGATGCGGCTGAGAGTGTTGCGACATCATCAAAACGAAACAGTTTTGTTGGACTCACTATTGAGTTCACAAAAAAGGTAGACAACTCCATAATCTGAATGAACACTAATGCAGAGTTTCTTTTTTCTTTTGCGTAGTGCAAATTTTTATTGCCAGACTTTGAGGTTGGTGATTGCCAGTTTATATAGTCATATCAGTTTACCACACCCAGTACGTACCTCAGCACTTTTCAGTAAAGACTCTTCAGTTGAATTCTTGGGGCTAGTCTACAACATTATCAATCAGCTACTTTATAGCCCCAAAGCTGATTATAGTAAAACCCTGTTGCATTCATAAAAAGTAGAATAATAGCAATAGTGTCATAGAGTGACGGTTAGCCACTCAAGACAAAAAAAACCTTTGACAGTGATAGTGAAGGAACAGCAATTTGGTTCACCCTGGCGTTGCCAGAGCAATATCTAGCTTAGCGATATCAAGAATGGATGGAGAGATGTAAAGGACAATGGGGGAGAGAGAAACATGGAGAGGAGTTACATTAGAACCCTGCCTTGGGCGAACTACCCTTGATTGCTTGCCTGATTGATTGAATTTTATGCATTTCAATGAAACAATATGAAGTAGCTTTCACTCACTGATCTGAGCCGCTTGCTTAGAAGGTCAGGTGCAGCGGCAGATGCGTATTTAGTTACCATCCTTCTGATTGGATGAGGCTTTGTGAACAGTTGCACTATACCATGGCCTGTGAAGTCTGTATGACCATCCACTAGTTCCAAACAAACATTCTTTGCTTCAACTGCTGCTTGACCAGTGAGTTTCACACTGAATGGAAGATTATGTCGTATTGATACATTTTTCTGGGGTCTTGGTCGTCATAATTAGTGAACCTTTGCAGTCTGAGACTTTTGGGAACAGTGGGAGCAAGAAATTACATAAGGAGGTCAGTCTCATACTGGACGCTCAGTGTGACTAGGACTTGAAGTCAGGATCTCTCGATCTTGGACCAAGTGCTGGTGCAGAGACTTGAGCTTACTAGGTCATGTCGTGTGATACCCTCTAAAGGACATGCCACATGATGGCGAATGTGAGATACGCTAATCGCGAATCGCGGAAAAATAGCAATTTGCGCTCCTAGCCACATGATGGCGATCACTATTCGCGAACTACTAGGGTTACCCACAGTCACATGACCGAAGCCTACGAGACTGCGTAGTTGGTGTCATATCGGGGTTCTATTCACGGTCAAACTGTCATTAGAAATCATGTGTGGGGATTGTGCTCGTAGTTGGACTCTGCTAGTCACTATTCACGAGTAAATTCAGCCAGATTTCATTCTATAATCACCTCCGATGGTCTGGTTCTCATGAATTTGATTGTTTCTTGCTCTACGATGATGACTGCTCCCAAACTGGCTCAAATAAGGTTTCAAGTCACACGTAGTTGGTCATTCTGATTTTCTACCTTTCTGACCTTCGGATTCCCACGGGCTATGGAAGTGATTAAGCCAGTCAGCGCGCACCTTGTAAGCGCGATTTTCGATTTTATTCAGCATAGTAGAACTGCCAGTTTCGCGCGAGACAGCTATTGCAAATTTGCAATTCAATTTTTTCGCAAATTCGTCATCGTGTGGCAGGCCCTTAATCCATCATACCCATATGAAATAGCACCAGCCTCCCCTATTTGGCTTCAACCTGCCTTCAAACATATGGAGAGTTAAGTGTTGAATATCTAACCTTGGTCAGAGGAATGCCACAGATGCGCATGAAAAAATTCTTCGGTCTCAAACAGATTTCAGGATTTGCTAACCCTAAAAAACTTCAAAAAATCTCCAGTTCCGAAAAATGTAATTTAACGCAGATGTGCCGGAAATTTAAAATTTGAGATATGTAAAGCACTGTATGGCCCAGAGAGTGTTAGTAGTTGAAACAATTTTGATTGGTTTTGTGTGTTTCTCTGGATTTTCGACCTGGCCTGTCTAAAGAGTCTGTTTCTGGCAACGTCTAGATAGACTTTTCGATGACCACAGACCTTAATGTAAAAATGACATAGGGTGTTATTTATATTTAATGAAACTCTAAATCAAAATAAAATCAATTTGTGCCAAACCTATGGAACACTAGCAATAGATTGTTCAGTAACTAACCCAAATGTGAGGTCGATCCAGTGATGTAAATTCTGTGAGACGTATTCACTTTCCAGAGCTTCCTTATGCATGGCGATGAACTCCTCAGGGGATGATGCCCATGAAGGTAACTCAAGATCACAGAGGTCACTGTGGATTGATTTGAAGATCGACGGATCGGTATAGAACTCCGGAATGCACTCATCGGGTGTCCATTCCTACACATAAGATTCGACAACGAGAGTCATATATTGAACGGGATAGCTCAGTGACTACAGCACTGGGCAGCTCTAGACCGTTCGAACCTTTGTTCAAATCCAGGTCACGGCGGGCCACCGATGTGACCGTGAGCTCCTCATATTTATCGCAGCTCCTACGGCTTGTACAAAACCTCAGGCTTAGGAGGTTCATTCAATAGGGTGGCCAAGTGCCCGAGTAGAATTAAAAAAAAAAGGATGTCACATATTTGTATTTTGTCGCTTTTTCTTCAATAGATTTACCCATCTTGTTAGGCAAAATTGGCCTTTCTCACTCAACTTACACTTCTGAATAAGTTCTCATCTAATTTCCAGCTTGATCGGTAAAGCAAGTGGTATCGGTGATCTGCGAGCTTTTATAAAGTAAACGTCATCCATTAGCCAATAGTTTTGTGGGAAGGGTTTGTCAGAGGTCCAACTTGCACAAGCAACAATGTGTCTCAGATGGGATGCCATTCCTCCTCACCACCCTCACCTTCTCCAGCTCTGAAGTGAGTCAGTTACCTATTCCCAGCAGGGTGAACAGGGAGAATTTTGGAAAAAATTCGGGGAAAACCTGCCTTAATCCCATGACCTTCAGTGCCAGTGGCAAGTGCTTTAACCTACACCGCACATCCCTACAACTAATGTTACTAGTTCTCAAATTTTGTGCCTCCAGAGACTCTACACCTCTGGCTAAATAAATAAATTGTCCTGTGGCCCATTCAAAAACACGGAAAAAACCATACCATTCCAAAAAAAAGTATGAGCTCACAGTACCTGCATGCGTCGTATGGTGGAAGGGTACTCATGGGGAACCCACTTCTGCCTGACATGTTGACATAGTATGGATCTATCTGTTCTCCTTGCCTTGTATGTGTAGTATGTAATATCAGACAGAACGTCAGAGATATGATGCGGGATCGCTACAAAATGAGGAACTGACCAACTGATGGGAGATCTATATGGCTAGCTAACAGCTGACCGGCTAACAGAACTGGGTCATTTAATCTGGCAGACCTCATAAGCTTTGGGCTTATTGAAACAGGAAGAGTTAGGAGTAACGTGAGCTCATTCTCAAAATCGGAGCCCGCCGTGACTAGAATTCAAACCCAGGTTGGACAGGTTACAAGCCTGGCTGATATATACTGATACTGAAAATAGCTACAAGCGGAGCAGATATATGGACATCGGACCCCAAACAGCCCTCAATAAAATTGTGATTTCAAGCAGAAGCACATGAGCAATAAGATAATGATCCAATTGTTTTCAGTCATCCCATACTAGGCATAATATGTGCAGGAAATACACGTACCACCCACAATGGGTTCATCACAGTATGGGTCGCCTGCTACCAGGGCATTCTGAGCAACTTCATACGTCTGGTCCAGCTGGCTGTCACCTGAAAATAAAGTCCACCTGATTAGGGAACGGTAACACCTAAGTTGTGACTTGGGCCGCTGAATGACGTTGTCTCCCATATAGGTCCTCTAACATGTACTCGCGAACTTCTGGAGAATGTGTGAATGAGATTATGTTACAATAGCGATTGCAATATACATCTATAGTCTACCTTTCTAGGCCAAACATATATTTAAGCAGCTACATGCAAATATATATCCTGTGCTGACCAAACACGACTCTCGCAGCATCTAAAGCCGATGAGCAATACTAATCCAAAGTTTGGTACACTGCTGCACACAATAATTGTCTCGGGTAAGTTAAGAGATAGGTAGTCACATTGAGAAAATCTCACTTCTGCTAATGGCAACTAGACAGGAACTTCCTGTAGACCTTGCCAGGTAAGCCTCAACTGTTATTAATGGGCTTAGCAAAAGTAAAGTGATGGTGAGGTAATTGGTGTCTCGTAACCAACTGCCGCTGGGGAAGTGGCTGTTAGAGAGTAAATTTGTACCAGCTGCGGTGTAACTGAGGTAGGGCGTCACACCTCTTCCTCCCGTCTTGGCTATCCCGAGCTCTGGGGAGAGTCCGGTACCCATTCCCCACTGAGTGAACCGAGAGATCTTTTGTTGAAAAACCAGGCAACAAACTGACTCGACCCTGAGATCTTCAGCAAAGGTGACGAGCGCTCTAAAAGTTAGCTGCTCAGCCACCGCGCCACTCCTTACCTTTATTTATTCTGAACTTGGACCTGGTGAGGTCACGCCATCCTCCATCTGGTGAGGAGAAGTCCATGATCCAGGGTAGCACTGGGTGATTGTTAGGATCCCCAAGCTCGCGGCCACAAAGAGAATTCAGATACATCAGATAGTCATAATTAGATAACTGTCCATTTACCCATTTTTCGGTGGCACTTCCTTCTTTAAAGGTCACTGCTGAAATGTGAAAAACTGATTCTATTTTTGCTACATAGACAATTTGTCTTCCAGTTTTATGCACTTCCTGCAGCGTGTTGAACCAGCAATGGAGTAAATATTTAATGGATCTCCTAAACCTGAGGCTTCGTGGAGCAATATAGCAGCTAGGAATTGTGTGAGGAGCTTATTCTCACAATGGCCACTCAACTTGACTAGGACCTGAACCCAGGATCTTTTGATGTTGGGCCAAGTGTTCTCACTGTTGAGCTATCCTATTCCCCCTCTTTTTTTCTCTACCGTGGGCAGGTGTATAAATGAAGGAAACTCACAGGCAGCCTCTATAGATGAGTCATCAGCAGGACTTCGCTCCTGTTTGAGAGTGAATCTTGGGTTCACAGTCAGCCACAGATGCTCATCCACATAGATATCCCGTAATGTGATGCTTCCTGTTAGCAAAGGGGGAAGGATATGAGTCATTTAAAAAGTCATTAAATGGGCTGTGGAGACGCTGATGGTCAGCGGTTAGAGCGCTCGCCACGGGCGCTGATGACAGCATGTGCAGGACTTTTCAAAAACTCTATCTGTTCACACAGCAGTAAATAGGTACCTGTCTCTCTTCAGAGCTGGGATAGGTGAAGTTGGTGAGAAAGAGGGGTAGCACCTCACCTCAGTTTCATCGCTGCCGGTACAAGTTGGCTCTTTAACAGCCACTTCCCGCACCAGTGACACTGTCAACACGGCCATTGGTTACGAGATAACCTTTATCTTTTTGAGTGGGCCAGGGCTTTAGAGGTGCGGTTTAGAGTGAAAAAGACAGTGCAGGATAATGGCTAACGAAAAAATTACCAGTTAGCCAGATCAAACAAATTTTACAAATACAACATCTCAACCTATATTTACTTTAGTGGACTTGGCCTTGCCTTAGAAGTCATAAAAGAGTTGAGCAGCTATCTAAACCTTACCTAATAGAGTCCCTTGGCTGTGCATATAAAGTTGAGACTGTATAAGCTGATAGATCACAAACTGCATAGTGGAAAACGAGTTTGAAAACACAGCAGGGCTGTAGGTGAGCACATCATGTAGGGTGTACTGCAAACATACACTGGAATGTGTTAGATATCAAAACAGTAAAAGTGCAAGTGCAAGAAACGAAATCAGGAGAGAAATACAGGAGATTTATTCACATGCTTCTGACTAAACCAATGACTTGTGTTTTGGAGGGTCCATTCGGTTGGTACCGTACTCTATGGGTGGGCTTCTGTTTATTGTTCTGGTCTAATTCTGACGAGAGGTAAAGCACCAACCTGGAATCAAACCCGAATCCAAAGCCGAATGTGCAACCCAATAAGCCACCAAATTCGAGATTGGTTCAATGTCTGTTTCATCGTCATCAGTAAAGAGGTTAAGATGCAAACTGTTATCGGCAACGGTTATGTTTTTGAGCGATATACGTAATGGAAATATGAGTCGCGTGACCAATAGGATTCCCCAAATGACTCCCAACCAAAATTCTGAAAACGGCTAGAGGTTCCATTACTGCTATCTTGTTCTACTCATCGTGGATCTTGGTGAAACCTACCCGGAGGTCTTGTTCGAAACTTCAAGCAATATATTTGGCATTATTCATTACAAATGTGGTGTCCGGTATGGTCCAAAACCCATCATAAAAATAAGCCTGTAAACCAAGTTTCCTAACGAGTGCTTTCAGTACTAGCGCTGTGGTAGAGTCTTCTTCGAAGGGCTCTATCATGGAATCCCCTAGACTCTATGATGAAGTAACTATAGTAACTGTGTAAAAATGAGGCAGCATTTTTGTAGCCACTGGAATATCATCATTTCTCATATGGTTTCGTTAACCGTTACACTGGAACTTGCTGTCTTAACCTCTCCATGCATAACGGGTTCATTGGGCAAACGGTTCGAACAAATCATTTCGGCACACCATTTGTGTATTAATCTCTCTATTAACCACCAAGCACCCACCACCACCCCATCGGAAGCTGTCTTATATCTAAGATCTCCACGTTGTGATATGGTATGATATCGGAGCAGTGAATGCGATATTTCCGTCAGCAGTCGGGTTTAGATTACCCACCTGGCTAGGAGGAGCTTCAATGTGAACCACTCCTTCCTTAATATCAACACGACTGGCACGATTAATATTCAAACAGGAGCTTTCAGTCAGGACATGACTCACAAAATGGCGCACATCTCCTTCATCTTCAAACTGAAATGAGAAAGCATACATGAACCTCCGTCACATGACCCCAGGTGTAACACCATGAGCTGCTTATTTTACGTGCTGGGCTCACAACTTCGAGAATCTGAGTTCCAATCCACTGCAGATGGTATTAGGCTCATTCAATTCAAAAGCCACCATAGTTAGCTCTATTGCAAGAGCTGGAAATGTTTACCTCTATTCTTTTAACTTTGTCCTTGGCAGTACAATCGTACAGTCGAGCCCGATGGAAAGCCTTTGACCAGAGGTACTCATAGTTCGATAACTGAATATAGGAGAGTGCTTCTGATAAAGAAGAATCTGAGTTCAGTTCATCTTTCAGAACAGTATACCTAGAAAAAGTTGACTTAGCTTAATTTTATGTGGATAACATTACTAAGGCAAGTGCCTTGTATTTAAAATAATCAACCATATAAAATAAGCCAGTAGGAGAAATTCAGAGATCAAAAACGAAATCAGATAAGCTGGTCTAACATGGGCACTCTTGCTTGCAGTGGAAATTCCAGAAGATAAATGATCGAAAGTCAATTGAGGTTAAGAGAGTTATCTAGTCTTACAAAATGATGACACCTAGCCATCCATACATCTATAGTTTCTATTTTGTCCTGTTGCCATAGCCAATGGCCGGATTGGGAAGTGGCTGTTTGGGAGCCAATTTGTATTGACAATGGTGTAACTGGGGTGTGGTGCCACTTCTCTTCCTCACTGGTCCGATCAGCTCTGATGAGAGTCGGGTACTTTTTTACTGCTGGGTAAACAAAAAGAGTTTTTTGAAAAATCCTGTATACAAGCGGTCTTGAACCCGAGACCTCCAGCGCCAGTAACAACCGATCTAAGCAATGAGCCACAGCCACAAGACCTCCCTTTCTAATTTCTATATAGATATACACTATCGTATTGTGGAAGAAAGCAAGATTACGTGTTTTATTTCGACAGGTTTGTTTCGTAAATGACTTCACTCGTCAAGAGATATAAATATACTGAAATATTCAAATGACTATACGAGCATATATAGGAAGGTATCAGTTAGGTAATGCGTGAGGTGATTAAAGGATGAGATAAGACAAAACAAAAGCAGACTTTAGCCAGTACGTTTGTTGATAATTTGGAGTGGCAGATAATTAGGGTCTTTTCTTTGAGGCAAAGGTGGCATCCTTTGTTTGAGGTGCTTTAGGGTGGCTTTCTGGAGAGGATGCGCCAGGAAATTGAGTGATCGATGTTGCTGTGTTTCAGTGTCGAGATGTATTTGCTGAGTTCTGTTGAGTTACGGTGTTTATTGTGGCGGAAAGATGCGGTGTGATTTCGATATCATGCCTTAAACTCGTTTTTCCTGTGAGCCCAATGTAAATTTGTGTAGCGTTATTGTCTTTGCCTATGACAGTGACTTGGTAAATGATCGATGATTGTAAACAGCTCCAATTGAGTGGGCATGTGCTCTTTTGTCGGCAGTTGCATGTTACATCAGCCTTGGTGTCTGTCGGAGTGTTGTTGGTGTCGTGCGACTTTATAATCCGTTTGTTGTGGCTGTCAGTGGTCTGCTTGATATTGTTCATGCAGCTGTAGCTGATCTTGAAATTTGCGTCCGATGTTGGTGCTGACAATTTTACTGAATGGGGGGGGTTATACCAGAGTATGCTGTTTTGCTTTCTGTTTTTTCTTGCAGCGGTCAAAGTTAGTTCATAGTGTAGGGTGTATTTGTATCCACTTTCAATGAGTTCTTTTTGGCATTGCGGCATGGCTTGATTGAATGATGCTTTGTCAGAGGAAAGTGATGACAGACGTTTGTTGATGCCGGTAATTATACGTTTGGCTGTACCTAGTTGATGGTTGCTTTCACAATGGATGTACTGAAGGATCATCTCTGGCTTTGTGTATGGCAGGAAGGTGCCTTTGTTTAGCTTGAGTAGGATGTCTAGGAAGCTTATGACCTGCTTGCTGGCTTCTATGGTTGTGCGTAGTCCGTTGCTGCTGAAGATTTGACATATGTCTTTTTTATGTTCTCGGTGTACTCTTGGTGGTGAGTTTGAGATGACTAGTCCGTCGTCTCCATATAGTCCTGTTGATGTCAAGGTGTTGTAGTTGTGACAGCAAGACGCCTCTGACCAACACGTAAATCCTTTTTGTACAGGCTATAATCTGCTTTTGTTTTGTCTAATGTCATCCTTTAATCACCTCAGACATTACCTAACCAACACCTTCCTATATATTCTCATATAGTCATTTGAATATTTCAGTATATTTATATCTCTTGATGAGTGAATTCATTCACGAAACAAGCCTGTTGAGATAAAACACGTAATCTTGTTTTCTTTCACAATACAACTTAGATGTATGTACCTCTCTATACTTTTCATGGGTAGGGAAAATACTCCGCTCTGTGACATTGAGATTGTTGCAAATTTCCAACTATGATTGCTTCATTGATAGCATACATACACTGCAAAAAAAGAAGACAGTCTGTTGGATGAGGCTTTTGAATTGCTATCTTGTGGTTTGTCAGAGCTGTCTGGTTATATACTTTTCACCAGTTGTGGCTTAGCACGGAGCACCACGCGAGGTTAAAATCAATGCTCCAGGTTGGGGGTCAGTCAATCTAAGTCAGTCTAAACATCACCCGCAAAAGTTCAGCTACTCTTCTCGAGAAGGGAAAGATGGCTCTTTAACAACCGTGATCTTGACCCTTATCCACTGGTTGGGACTCCTATTCCTTTACCGTGGTGATCCGAACCCACGCTAGCAATTTGGAGTGAGAGGCTATAGGCTCATACCAGAAAAAACACCCCGCCGGCAGTGAGGCTCGCACCTGCAATCTATAGATTGCAAATCCGGCCTTTATATTCACTCAGTAATTGAGCTATCCTGGCCCAGAAAGCT
>Ga0224511_10002405_pt1 | contig 12577 bp, 1 predicted proteins | sample SF_May12_sed_USG_2_FD_169988 | JGI IMG/M metagenome (GOLD analysis project Ga0224511, IMG submission 169988) | Sediment microbial communities from San Francisco Bay, California, United States - SF_May12_sed_USGS_8_1 | ecosystem: Environmental > Aquatic > Marine > Sediment | place: USA... | reverse complement strand
CATTGGTATAAATACAAATCGTGATATGTTTACCACGACATAAATACCCAGACGCCCGCAGACGCCATGCTAAAATAGTTCTTCTTATAAACACATTTGCTGCAGTAATCGCTATTGTCGAGGGAGAGAATATTAATTGAAGAAATGTTTGAAGGTAAAAAACAACTGCAGACAAACAGAACTGACACAAATTCTTAATAAACGATAGAAACATTTTATTTTGTATTCTCTTCGTATCTGTATTCGTCTCCTAATCTGGGCATAATCTATGTTTAAAGCATATTGCCTTTAATGTTGGTAAAGTTGGACAGACACCTTGTAGTCCCAGTTTTAGACGCTATCGACATTCGGTGTCTTCTTCCATATTAGTGATTAAAATTCAGAATTGATTGCAGTGAAACATAGATTAAGACTTCGGTTGTTGAGATTTATAGCTTTTGACACGGACTTGTATTGATTTTAACAAATATCTGTCATCTGATAGAAGCAATCGTAGAATTTTATGGATGTTTACACTTATTATTTGAGAAAAGGGTTTGCAGCACTTTCATACACTTTTATGTCCTTGTAGTTTAGGTGATAACACAGAGATGATTATCAATGCTTTTAAATTAGCCTCCCGTGTAAATTGATCAACACATAATAACATTATACGTATGTGTCAGCCAATACAATAGTAATTATATCAAGCACCATCGGATTGACAATATAAATTGAAAAAATTGTTGCAAACAATGTAGACAGGTCAAGTTTAAGGGCACCATAACACTATGTCCCGTACAAAAACAAAATCTTAGAAGAGTACGAAACACACAGAACAACAAGACATAACAGACGTTGAAATTGATAGTTGACATAGCGCTATGTCTTGAGATAAGATGTTCAACTCATCTGACTTATACCAGGAAGCAGTCAGTAGCTTGTGATGTAACGAGACTAATGCACGCAAGACCGATGGTTGGTTGGTCTGTCAGTCGTGAAATGACCTCCGTTACAAACGGTGTAAAACCTCACAACTCAACCAGACATCCACATGTACAGCTCTATAGATCAATGTACAAATCAAACGCATGACTTGTAAGCAATTGTATGCATTTGGGACATACGGTGCCAATTGAATAACACATTAACAAAACGGTAATCGAAATATTCTGCCAGCCAAGGAACAAAATATTTCAGGTGTGAAATTATTAAAAACATATGCGGTATAAGCAATTATTAATTTCATTTTTTATTTCAATCAGCTGAATACACGTTTTTATATGTCTGCTGCTGTAAATCTAACCGCGATACCGTCATTTAAAACTGAAATGTTTCTTTGCGACACAAACAATGTACAATATATTAATGAATACAAATACAAATCATAAAATAATTAAAAAAACAAAACAATGCAACATGATTTTAGTATTTGTATTAGTTGTTTTTAACATAATCATTTTACTTATATACATGTTCAACATTAAGTGCAAATCATTTTTCATTAATATGGAATTCTCACTAATCCGGAAGTTTTCTCGGGAACAAACAAGTCCGGATAAACGAGGGATTTTGTCTTACTTTCGGATATGTACATGTAAGTAAACAGGCAGTAATATAATCTCATTTAAGTCTTTTTCCCGCGTAGTTTTTCATCCTTTAAAGCGCCATATTTGACTGTCAGTGTTCTTTTTAGCGCTATTCTGTTATATGCAATCATATTTTAATGTATAACGTAATTTCAGTAATTCATTACTCTTGTTATATAGTAATAAGGTAAACATGTTTGTTTCCCGTATTAAGTTATGTTATGCTATTCCTTTCATCAGTTTAGGAATGCAGCACACCAGGAAATGTAGGATATTTGCCTGTCTTCTTACACATATTAAAGATTATATCTTATCAGCAAATAATGATATGGTAATCATACAATACAATGTTCGAGGTACAAATGCTATTGGCGTAATGGTATATCATACAGACAAAGTTGTAAGGTAATCGTTGCAAGGTTACTCAGTGAAACATGGTGATAACAACAGAGTTAAGATCTATTGCATTAGCTTTGCGTTATCATCAGCATTGTACAACCCATCATTTAGTAAAAACATTATCATTAATTTTTTTGTTTAGTTTTCATAACTTTCTTTCACAAACTAATGATCAAAACTGAAATGCATGTATTTGAAGTACGAATTGTGTGAATTGGCACGCCCCCACCACTTACATAACTATGTTATACGTGCACTCCGAAGATGATTATTAATTGTGACGGTGAACGTCATACATTTATCAGAACCGAATACACGGTATTAGAGAACAGTAGCACGCGTTGTGCAACCGTCTGGATATTAAAGACCCTTGTTAGTCGGGGCTGGGATATATGTAAAATACAAGCAAATGTGATATGAACACGATGTTTGATGTAAGTTGTTTATTTATCAATTCATTTTTCCTTTTATACTCCTGCAACTGAAGTTTGAGAGGTGGTTTATAAGCCGTTGGCTGTTGGTTCGTCCGCATATATTTATATATATTTGTGCAGAGAACTTCTTCCACACTTCTAATGAGATTAGGGCTTAACTTCACATATATAAAGTAGCTGTGTAAGACTCATTTCTTTCGCCGATTGATTACAAAACCAAACATATACAATGGCACAACTTGGTGCCACGAACTACTTCCATATTTCATATATGCGATTAAAATTAATATTGACATATGCCAACTACATAGAACGTAAATATAAAAACACATTTCTCGTGCTGATTGATTCAATGATTAAATGAGTTGTGTACCCTTAGTCAATATAGTATCCATCCATATCTCATAAAGCCTAGTTGTGCAAAAACATTGCTAGATTTTTATGTTTCTTTATTTGTTTTACTGTTCTGATCTAAAACATTATTTGTCATAACAATTCGAAATTTCTTTTGCAGTGTAATTTCATTTAGGCTACTGAACCTACTGCAACATGTGTGACCTGATATAAGGATATTAAGATACAAACATAGCATCTTTAAATAAATGTAGTTCGTAGTATAAGCGTTAAATGTTAACGAATGTTTACTAAATAAAAGTTTAATTTTCCTTTGCCTGCAACATTGTCCAAAAACAAATCGTTTTCAGTATCATTGTACAACCACCGTTTATATTGTTTTGAAAAAGCAGATGTGTATGAAGATATTCATTTTTTTAACTATAAAGTTTCATTTTCCTCTGCCTGCAGCATTGTCCCAAAACAAATCGTTTTCAGTATCATTGTACATCCACCGTTTATATTGTTTTGAAAAAGCAGATGTGTATGAAGATATTCATTTTTTTAACTATAAAGTTTCATTTTCCTCTGCCTGCAGCATTGTCCAAAAACAAATCGTTTTCAGTATCATTGTACAACCACCGTTTATATTGTTTTGAAAAAGCAGATGTGTATGAAGATATTCATTTTTTTAACTATAAAGTTTCATTTTCCTCTGCCTGCAGCATTGTCCCAAAACAAATCGTTTTCAGTATCATTGTACATCCACCGTTTATATTGTTTTGAAAAAGCAAATGTGTATAAAGTTATTCAGTTTTTTAACTATAATGTGTGCATACATAAGGCATGAAAATGGAGAATGTTCATGCACAATGCACATATTATGACAATGATGTATTTGTTGCGTCATATCAGACCCGAAAACACGATATTGGAGAACAGTAGAACAGAAGCACTAGTTGTGCTCCATCCAGGATAATACTGACGTCAGTTAATGTTGAGCAGGATATTTTATAATGAGAGAGGAGTTAGTGTGATATATAGGTAGGCATACGCTATGTATGAGAGTAAGATATTTATTTAACAAGCGTTTTGTCTCACTTTTTGAGAATTAAATGAAAGAACTAAGAGTAATTTTAAAATGACGACCTATGATTATCAAAGTCAGTTCTAAGTGCATGTTTTATATTTCGTGTATAAAATTCATATGTTAAGCTTGTTTTCCTAATATTTGTGTTGATTACAATGGTCTGTTAACTATTCCTTTTGTTAACGCAAACGCAAATAGTTCTGCAATTTCAAAGCAAACAAAAAAGTCTGACTTTTATATGACCACTTTACATCTGAACAGCTTCAATAAAACCGAAGCTGATATTTTCCCATGCAGGCTATGCGTTCTGATGGCTTTTTCTTTTCTCAGTTTTATAACCAAAACATTGCCAAATTCCTGGTTCCAACCCAATATTAGCCTCCTCCCTTTTAAATATATAAAGATAAAGTTTTATAAAATAAAGTTATTTGTTTGTGCATAATGACTTATGTGTGGCATCTTTTATTACCACTGATGCACAGCTTCAATAAAACCAAGACTGCTGTTTTTCCTGGGGGATTTCTCTTTTCTCAGTTGAATAATATCTTATATAAACCTATTATTTTAACGTAACAATGTCTAAACATCTCTGTTATTTGATATCGGAACGTTTCGGGGGTGGTCTGTTGGCATCTTATCCTATTGCGTCAGACAAACTTATACACACGTCTTACAATATATACATAAAATGTATTCTCTGAATAATTTGGCAGTTTTCTTACACTTGTGTAAAGTAAGAAAATAAAATGGTTTTAACTATCTGTGGATTTAAATGGATAAATTTACTTTCGAATCTATATATTCTAGACAAATTGATATTTTAATAAAATAAATAAGCACCCTTACACTAAAATTCATTTAGCAATTTATAATTGACCGTCCGTACAAGGATATTTACAATCCACCTTTCGATACCAGTACTTATTTTCCATTCACGCACACACGTTTTGCCCTTACATATACATCGCAGTGGTCATCTGTTTACGCATATTACTGCGGTTACCGATGTACAGACTTGCCAAAAATAAAAATCGTGAGCCTTGTAGCGTGACATATATATCACGACTGCCACGGAGGCCATTTGTAATGGTTCTTCTTACGTATAAACACACTTTATAATGTTATCGCAATTGTCTAGGGAGAGAAAGTAAATTGAAGAGATGTTAAAAGACAAAAAATAATGCAGACAAAGCAGACATTGCAGCAATTGTTAACACACGAACACACGATAGAAGCATTTATTATGCATACTCTTCGTATCTATACAAGTGTTCTTGTCTGGACATAGTTGTTGAAACTATGCTGGACATGCAATTTCTCTTAAACGTTGGTAAAGGTCGGATATACGCCTATTTGTACTAGTATACGTGTATTATATATTATTAGACGTGTGTTAACAACTCAACTAAACTCTTCTTAACAACCACATATATCTCTACAGATCTGTGGACAAATTAAAGTCCTTTACTGCTATGATTTTGAACAGCTTAATATTCTTGAGATATACGGTACCATAAACAAAATAGTTTTTTGAACATAAAAACGTTTAGTACTTAGAGTGCAGTCGATTGTTGTTGACGGCTTTAAAATGACGTGGGCACGGCTAGTTGCATTTATCAGCGTTAATTTTGGAATGTCAAACACACATAACTATTAGTTTAGTTATTGTGCTGGAATTGCTTTGTTAAGAGTCATGTTTATTGTCTAACTATAACCACGTGTGTGTTACATAACTAAGTAATGACTTACTCTCTGTTATGTAGTAATTAGGAAAAACAAGATTTTATTATTCTCGTGAGAGACGCACGCCAGAAAATTGTAAGGTAATTGCCTGTTTTCTTGCATTTTTAATATAAATAGATTTGGTGTACTAAAACATAAATATGAACCAGTCCAAATGCATTAAATAAAATGTTATTTCAAAATATAGGCACCGTGTTGTCGAGTCTATTTCTTCGCCATATAGAAGTAATATTGCAGGAAATACTATGAAAATGAAAAATATCTAGAAAATTTGGCATTTCAAAATATAATTTCAACTAAATCGTGTTTTAGTACTTAAAATACATGTAAGTATTTACCATCCTGTTGCGTTTTCATCTCTATTGTGTAAATCGGTCAAATGTAAGTAATATTTAATTATTTTTAATTGTCATCAACATAGCACTGGCATATTTAAACGTGTTATGCGTGTACGCAAAGTAATAGTCAACACGTTCCCCAAATCACTTACACTGTTATGTATGCATTCCGATGAGGATTTATTGCGACAGCAAGCGTCATATCAGAACCGAAAACACGGTATTGGAGAACAGTATTACGTATTGTGCAGCTTCCAGGACAATGTAGACGCTTGTTAGTCTTGACTGGGATATACATAATGTGAGATAGGAGTTAGTGTGGTGTGTACCTAGGCATACACTATGTGTGATGTAAGTTGTTCATTTATCAAGCATGCTGCTGCTGCTGTTGTTGTTGTTGCTGTTGTTGTTGTTGTTGTTGTTGTTGTTGTTGTTGTTGTTGTTGTTGTAGTGCTTAGAGTTATTATGCATGATGACCTCAAGGTCATTGTGAGGATTGCTATAGCGGATATCTAGTTCAATATAAATAGAAAAGATGTTCAAAAAAGTGTTGTAAACAATGTAGACAGGTGAAGTTTAAGGGCACCATGCCAAGTTTAAGCCTCAATGAAAGTCATTGACTGACTAAGGCGTTAACTCAACGTTTTTATAAATACAAAAACATTTTAAATAAAATAATTAGAAACATTTCGTATTAAATGTTCGTTACATTTGTTTCTGTGTGGATTCTTGTTGTTCTAATTGGTCGGTTTTATACGGGGCATTTTGTCACAATGCTCTTTGACTTGACTAGTGCCTGTGTGGCGGCTGTAATAAGTCGCTCCGTACTACATCATTGTGTAGTCATATGTTTCTGGTCCTCAGGAATCATGGAGTGTACATGTATGTTGTTAACATGTGAAAACGGAGTTCCGCTCATGCGCTAGGGGGCTTCAGTGGTGTGGCATCTTTCATTGCTACTGATGAACAGCATTAATAAAACCGAGGCTGCTGTTTTCTCGTGCAGGCTATGCTTCCTGAGGGCTTTCCCTTTCATCATTTTAATTTGACCCTTCCTGCTTTGTCCGCAAATGGTTTTCTTTGATTATGTCATTTATTTATATAAAATTGGTTTAGTAATGACTTGATATTACTATTATTGAGAAACATCACTATACTCGTATGTAAAGTGTAAAAGTAATAACGTTTTCTCAATATAACATAAACACTTGAGCAAGAGAGATATGTTTGCAACCCATTGGCATATTTATTGCGACAGTGCGCTCTATGTCTGAACCAAAAACATGGTATTGGAGAATGGTAGCACACATTGTGCAATTTCCAGGATAATATAGACGTCAGTGTTGAGTCGGATTTGTGTGTTAGAGGGATATGTACATTGGCAAACAAGATTAATGATGTAAGTTGTTTGTTGATCAAGTGTTTTGTTTAGTCTTCAAATATAAAATAAGAGTTCTTTGAGTATTTGTGTACACTATGCTGACTTATGCTTATTAACAAAATAATTAACCTGTCGTATTTTCCTTTTCGGACATTTAGTTAAACAAAAAGGTTTTATATCATAACATTCTGTTTATTATATTTCAGTTCTTAAACAAAGTTATTTCGTATTAGTTACGTTGATTGTAAACACGTGTATACGAAATTAGAGTAAACTCTTACTTTTTGCAAAACGTTCATTCCGTAATATAAATGTCCTTAATTGCACAACGCTGAACATTTTCCTAAATACACCTTTAAATATGTATCTTTAGTCTTGTCCCAATGTGCTACTCAAGCTACTAAAAACCGTAGTTTTGAGCAATTAATTTGAGAAAAGGAAAGTCTAAAGGAAAAATAGCTTGCATCGGGAAAATAGCAGACTCGGTTTTACTAAAGCTGTTCATCAATGGAAATGAAAATGCCACTCCACTGACGCCCCATCGCGCATGATCGAAACTCTATATCCTAATGTAAAACAACATACAATCCATGATATACTATTGTAGTGTATCTATTATTGCAACAGGTAATATTTAGGTAATTGTGGTATTTTGTAGTAATTCGCATCCAAACATAAGGTAATAACGCGAATGATTCCCGTGTATTATTAGTTTCATCAGAGGAACACATTTTAGACAGCTGTAAGACAAGTTACCGTATTCTTACAATCATTATTAAATAATTATAAACGCATAAGCTGATCGTGACATGATGCATTGTAAAACGATTTGCAATAGAACTAGTTATTTGCCTTCTGATTTTAAATAAAAATCTTGAAATCTTATAGACAACATTGAATTTGTGTAACCTAATTTTACTACGCGAAATGCAATTATCAGAAATGATGCAATAAAGGTGTATCTAAAATAAAATGAGTAAGCCAGTCTAGATTCATACAAAAGGTATGCAATATAAAGTGTAGACGTTTTGAAATCAAGGCTACAACATGTATGCATTAGTTTAAGTCTGGAAATGTATAACATAACGAAATGATATGACATAAAAGGATTTACTTTAGACTCATTGACCCTGTATAGATTGTATATATGTTTTATGTATATGTTTTGACAAAGTATTGTCTTTGACAAGTGGAATCAGATGCGCCACACTTAACAACTTGTAGAAATAAGGGATAGCGTTTATACATCCTATGAATTCGTCATTTAGTTAATAATCCTTTAACATTTAGTTAGAGTAGAAAACAGTTGAATGCATGTATTAAAAACAATATTATATTATATATGGGATTTGTGCACAACTATCGTAACTACCTTATTTCATATAACACGTTACACTAGTTTCGCACCAAACCCTCGAATTATGTGTGCAATTCAATGATGTATCTGTTGTGACAGTGAACGTCATATCAGAACGGAAAACACGATATTGGAGAACAGTAGCACGAGTTGTGCAGCCTCCAGGATAATAAAGACGCCAGTAAATGTTAACTAGGATATATGTGAGAGAGGAGATAGTGTGATGTATACCAAGGCATACGCTATGTATGATGTAAGTTGGGTTTTTTTGTCAATTTTCCTTCTTACTTTTTGAGTATTAGACGAAAGAGCTAGCAGTTCTTTTAAATGACGACTAATAACCTATGTTTATCAAAGTATTTTTCTCTCTCACATTTTGAGTATTCGATGAAATTTAAATATATAAAAATTGTATTTGTAATTTTAAATGACGACCTATGATTATCAAAGTCTGTTCTTTTTGTATTTTTATATTGTGTTTCGTGTATAATATAGACGCTAGTCAGTGAGGAGTCATGTTAGAGTGTGTAAGGAGTTATGATGATTAGTTCATAAATATACAAGATGTGTTGTGTAAGTGTTTTTTTATTTTATTCGTAGAAAAAGCTGGTTTAAGAGTACTTGAATGTGATGAACCGTGATAAATAACTAAGAAGGTGTATGCTCGATATTTTATCAAAGACTTTGGGCATAATTCATTACAATACGGTGATATAACGTCAAACGAAATGAACATGTAGATAAATAACTACTAATATGTTACATCGAGAATGTTTGATCATGTCAATTATTCGATACAACAGCATAAAAGTATCAGAAAACTGAATAATTATAATACTCAAAACAATTAAGTAAGAGTGCCATCCTAGATAAACTTACATCTTCAATACTTATTAAGAGAGATATTAACCTATAGTGTATTTACACCTATAGTGTATAACTATAGTGGACATAGTTGTTTAAGAAATACTACGGTTTGTTGTTGGTTGTATTCTGTTTGACGTATAATAACCATCTTTTATTGAGATATTGACAATGTATTTGATAAAAAAATATCAGATATTTCCTCTTTATACACGCTTAAATTGGAGACTTTTATTAGGATATCTATTCTACATGTCTAAGATAAAAAAAGCTAAATACGGATTTATTTGGCATAGTTCCTATTGAAATCTTCTTCTTATACTTTTTTAAGTTCCTGATAAGCTTTTATATTTTACGTAATATAAGTGACACATTCATGCATATTGATTTTTATATTACTTTACTGCACGATAATGAAAAAACGTAGAATTTTAGTATAAATAATGACCCTAAATTATTAATATGCAGCAATTTAATCATAAATTAATTATATAAATATAGTTGAGTGTGCTTGCATACTCACACAATTGACGTGTTGACAGAACGTTTGAAATGACGTCCGATACCCGACAAAATGGCGGGAAAGCTCGTCACCAGTGCGCGTAACCAGTGATACACAAAATATCCTGTCTTCTGATTGGCACAAATGACGTTGTACGTTATGGCGTAACGTAAATTCCCGCCTATTTGTCGGAGCATCGGACGTCATTTCAAGCGTTCTGTCGATACTTTAATTAAAGCGAAACTACGAAAAGCACAATATTTAACCGATTCTATATATACATTGTACTGATGTGTACGTTATTTGTCGCAGTTTAACTCCCTATTTGTTATTACAGGAGGCTTGCTATTCTAGCCTATGCAAAGATATGCAACAGCATCAGGTTCAATAATTGGTCAGTAATATTTTAATTGAGCCGTATGTCTTAAAATTTATAGGAAAGGAAGGACAACATTTTTTTCAATAGGTCGATTGTCACATTCATTGGTATGTAAATGTTTAAAAGACGGTTTATAATTCAAACGACAATATTTTCCATAAAAATGTCAAGTTATCAAAAACGCCGATTGATTTTATGTTAGATTTTCTCCACGTCGTATTTACAGAAACAAAAACAAAACCACACAAAAACTGCAGGAGTCTTATATGCAAATGCAGCAGTGCGCCTACGCATTGTTGTTTATTTATTGCAATATCACGACATGAATTGTCGAATAAACTCCAAGCTGTTGCAGCATTTTCGATAATTTACCGGCGTCTGAGATTTTGGATTTACATTCTATTGAATAAGCATTCATTGATCAAAGAAAGTTTGTTTGTATACTGATTTTTTCCAAAAGCTGCGAATGCTTAGATTTTATTCGTTTGTTTCTATTTTCGAAGACATTTTTGAGCTGCTGACGTACAGTATATCCGATTTACAATGTTCCGTATATCCATTTAATTTGAAAATAATTATATACATATATATTAACTCATTCTCTTACCATACTTTGTTGAACAAAACCTTACTATTAATTTAAAAGCCATCTACGACTAGTGGAAAGAGTACGTGTACGTTTTCATGTATATGAATGTGTTTTTAACATACGTATACATTTGCGAACTAGATAAGTGTTGCACACGTTAAATATATAAATACAAAGTTTTCTTTAAACGTGGTTAAAGTATAATGAATGAGGCACGCAAATAATATAACACAATATGTTATACTCGTAATAGTCTTTATACTCTGCTAAGTGTTGTTTAATGGAATACGTATCTATAAGCACGCACTGTTTTAATTTACACTTATGTTGGTAATCAAACGAAAACAACACTTTGCTGTTTATTACAGTTCTCATCAAAAAGTCATTTTCACAAAAAAGTAAGACACTTGAAAGTACTTAAACGATCCTTACATACCGCTTTGGTCCAACTGATTACCTGAATATGATAACATAGCACATGCGTACACATCACGGCATGGTAGGTAATAGCATCTTCTCCCATTGCTGTAGTTTTCCTATTGTTCGTGTAATAAGGTTTATCACATACATGAAGTACGCTTTCTTTGTATTTACTAAGTCAGATTGTCACCTGCCTATCATAAATCTATCCCATTGGATTAAAATTGTACATGTACTGTGATAAATGATCATGACTGACAGATGCGGAACTGTCCATTGTCGACATAACATAATGACGCTCCGATAACTTTTAACACACAGGAACATATTAACGGCCCAAAGAAAGGCTAATCAGAGCAATTTTAGGCAATGGAAACAATCGGAACTACTCGGGCATTCAAGTAATCTGAGACGACGTTTTCATTGGTTAAGTTCGATTGTTTAATGGCGTAAAGCGTGCTTGTCATTTATTCAAAGTGAATAAAATTGTACAGGAGGGGGTTGTGGAGAATTATAACTTGCAAAATAGGTCACATGGGTTTGATATATCATCATCAAGATTTGAATAGTCACGGTATGCCAAATATTAAACTGTTGTATAAAAAGTAAACACGATATCATACTTTCAGTGCACTGTTAATGTCAAGAATAGAAACCGTGGTATAAACACACGATGTCGAGTTTGAAGTGCAACGCCGTTGCTTTGTCGATTAGGCAAGCACGTTCAGCATATAACCATATCTATTATAACCAGCCAAATAAACCTTATTGTTATCAACCATTCCCGGGAAAACTATTTGATTTGTTTTTATAGCGTGTGGCAAAAAATAATGATGACACAACCATGTATCGTCATACACTTATGGCATACACCTTTTTGAGAAAAAAAACGTATTTAAACGTCTTTCTGACTTTATTATATGTACGTTCACACTTTAAAACAATTTTGTCCGCGTTCACATGTACTCGTGATAGGAACAATCAATATTTCATTTGTAGACAACTACAAAAAAAACAAAAACAATCATGGTAATCACACTGTGTTTCCAAATAAAGAAAATAGAAGACGTCTTTCATCAAATTTATTCAAACAAATTCCTCTACCGTAGGCTTAGAAAATTAATGTCTGCACAACGGAAATGAAGACGTCTAATTTGACGCCGTCGGCATATAAATAAAT
>Ga0224511_10002404_pt1 | contig 12581 bp, 9 predicted proteins | sample SF_May12_sed_USG_2_FD_169988 | JGI IMG/M metagenome (GOLD analysis project Ga0224511, IMG submission 169988) | Sediment microbial communities from San Francisco Bay, California, United States - SF_May12_sed_USGS_8_1 | ecosystem: Environmental > Aquatic > Marine > Sediment | place: USA... | reverse complement strand
TAATTCTTTCACTTGCTTGTGGATTAGGAAACAACCCTGGTAATTATATACTATTATTATGACTACCTGTATTTAATTATGAGAAATACTCCCAAAAATTGATTTGTAATCATATCTATAGATTTAGCATAATAGAATACAATACAAGTCTGCAGTGCACGAACCCCGAACATCGAACTTCTGCATCAAGTCTCAGTTCAAAAACCACATTCAATAACATATATAGAATAGCATCCACCAAGGCTGATGTAGATAGCCACCAGATCAATCATCACGCAATCCCCACATAGTTTCATTTCATGTCGCACACCCATAGAAATTAGAGTTGTCTGCTCCTTATTTTTATCCTCGCGCCACCCATCCACCAGGCTGAAGTTTTGTGGCTCCATGTTGAACATCGTCACAAAACGGGTACCCGGCTCTCTCTAGAGCTGGGCAAGGTGGAGGCGGTGAGGAAGAGGAATAGCACTCCACCTCAGTTACATCATTGCCTTTACAAAATTGACCTTCCAATAACCACTTCCCCACCAGGCCAGTGGCTAATGGGCAACCATTGCCTTTTTTGGGTATATCTATTTAATACATTATCTGTTGCAAAAATGCTGGCACAATCTATTACTAAATAGATTTTAATTCTTGAGTAGCAGCATACAGGTTTGCCTTACTAGCTTTTGGTTAACTCAGTACTAATCAAGGCAGGGGCCTCATACCTGAAGTTGTGCTTGGCTGGTGAAGTTAGTAGTGTGGAGATATTTTTCCCTTACGATCTTAATCACGGAGTGCTTGAGTTGCTCTTTGAAGGCAAAGTATTTTCCTGATGAATTAAGCTCATACAGCAGGGCTTGCCTCTGTTCCTCCTTGGGTCCACTTGAGGTACTCAGTGACTTTCTCATGTCTTCAAACACTCCGTTGTCCCTAGACAGAAACAAAGCTAGCTTATAATCTCACCACTGGTTTTGCCACCCCATTAGCATTCCTTATGAGGGTGATAGAGTTTGTTCCCTGAGTAACAGAGAGACTTAGATGCTAACCGTCAATTGCTGTACATGACTCGCACATACGCCATAGGTACGCATTGTTTGTTTGCACCACACATATATTAGAGAGTTTGCGGAGTTGTGTACCCCACTACAAAACAGGAGTTTTAGCAATTGCACCTACTGATGACTTGCTCGGCGAGCCGTTCGCTCACTCAGTGAAAACATTGCTCACTTTGAATAGGTATTACTAGTGATTCAATGCACAACATGGGTGCACATATATGAATATGTCTGGTATATTAGTTCATAACGCCAGTGATTGCCTACAAACTGCGGCTGATTTATGTGATCGAACTAGAAAGAGGAAAACATATTAGTTATAATTGTATTGCATCTACATTTGTCCGCTAATGACGGCAATTTGGGACAGTTTTTCATTTACATGTTTGGAAACACAAGTCCGCAAACTCTCTATTATATGCTTCGATTATGAAGATGGCAGAAGAAATTACGAAACCCAAGTTACTTTGCGAAGAACGAGACAAAGAAATATGGGGTAGGCCTCTAAATGAGGGAAGATCTGAACACCCATATAGAAGGTAATAGTTACCTGAATTCTTCCAAAATTAGCTTGGCAACATTAGCCACTTGACCATGGAAATCTTCTACAGCTTTCTGGGCTCCATTAGTGCGTTTTGGGAATGCTGGTCTGGGCGGTATATACTCAGCCACTCTTCGCGCCAGTTCCTCCTTGGGTCTCTTAGGAACCTATAATACAAAGTGGTCATGTATCATGATAATGCCACGAAACCCTATTAAATGAGCCAGTGGTTGGAGTCCTTCGCACAAATCATTAGATCCACCAGGTCTCCATTACCTACATCTTCTGCTGCAAAAAGCATTGGTACTCCGAAACCTGGATTCCAGTTAAATTATATAAAATAGCCTAAAGATAAAAATGATAATAACCATTATAATGATAGAATCAATAACAATTATTATGATAAAAATGATGACAGTAATACTAACAATAATCAAATAGTAACAATGATTAATTAATAATAATAACAATAGTAATGATAAGAGTAAAAATAGCTTGAGTGCAGGTATGATACAATTAAAAATACTAATAATACATGTAGTTAAAGTGATTAAAGTATTAATAAACATAACAATCAGACTTATGATAGTAATAATAGTAGGTACGGAATGTTTACGCTTGCAGGTGTGTATTGCCATACTGAAGCAATGGATATTATCGATAAGAACTTACCATTGGTCTAGCTAAGCTGATCTCAATGGTGAGATAACTCTTGTGCTCCAAATATTGCTGGCCATCAACATTCACGGGGGGTTCAGCCTCCGCGCTTCCCTCAACTCCTGGGGCGGATGTCTTCAGCTGAGCCGATGCCTAAACACCCAGATAATCACGCTATCAATACATGAAGCTTTGGCTGGATTTCGGAGGTTAGAAGCAGGAAGACTGTTTAATTCAAGTAGAACGGTTTATTAGTAATCAATTGAACAGTTTCTCTTCAGTTTGAATATAAATTAGCGATACGCCGAAGTCAGAAAAATTGGTATGAATTTATGGATCGGCAATCGGTCAGCAGTTCAGGGCGAACAGCCTCATTGAGTTATGTCGTGATCGAAATCGAGCAGCTTTATTGAACTTGCTGTAACTTTTATGAAAAAATTAGGTAATTCCATAAATTGGATGCACGCTAAATGGAGTTGCTTAACCTTTGACATGAACGTGAGACACCTTGTGATGGAAATGTAATGTTTTGTGCATAGCTTAAATGATGCCACAAATCAATCAGTTTGCCTGACCTTGAGACCGGCGATTGCCTACCAGTGTATTCATATCAACTGTCAAAACTATGACAAACTGGGATATATTTCAGGTGTTCTGAGTCGAGTTCACTTTACAAAAACGCATGCGAAACGGAGAATACCCAACATCTATAGCTTAGTCATGCATAAATCACTAACTAAAACACTGCATGTGGGTGACTAGCCGATTAACCAATACTGGGAAGGAGATGTGGGTGGGTCATCGGCTGCGGAGGGCAGACAGAATCTATTGTATAGAAACTAACAAATCTAAGACAGGGTAAAATAGAATAGATGATATGCCTATATGGATAACGGCTTAGCTTTTTATAATAAAATTTGTATAGTTTGAGGAATCGATACCGAGGAGCCAGGTGCAAACAGCCAGGAGATGTGCAGGCATGTAAGATAAGATTATCTTGTTTCACATGAATAGCGCCAATGCCTTGTTTTCTTATGATCTATGGTTTACCCCATCGAGTTGATATCTTTATTTAATTGTCATGATTCTAATCCGACGAGGGAGAGGGGGTTAAGTGATGCACAAACTTGGAGTAAAACCTGGAACATCTGATCCAGAGCCGAATGTGCTACCTTTTAAGCCACTGGTATTTAGAATTTAGAGAGTTTGGAACCAGCTGAACAGCCATGAGATTCGAAGAGTGAATGGAGGCATGTGGAGAGTTATAATAACAGCTGGATGAGGGAACAAATAAAAACTGGTAGTTAGTGGTAATAAGCTTACTGAGGAGCGACTATGTAATATGTTGCTGTCGACATTCAGTATATTTCTGGGATTCTGTTGTAATGAAAATAGTGCATAACTTTTAATAACCAAACATAGATAGTATGCATGATACAATTCAAATCCATTAGAGTAGGTGAGGGGGCTGGTTACTATCATAGAATTATCCTCCTCTCTCTAGCTCTATGACTAAGATAACTAGGATACGGTTACTTTAGACAGTTAGTTTAGGGTTGAGTTCACGAGTAGAACAATAGCTAAGCAGTATCCTGCAGGGAGGGCAGCTGTGCAGTGATGGATGATGCAGTCTTTGCTGCACTACAGCTGTCAGCATCTACACTAGGTTGAATTTGTGAGTTGGTCGATTGGAGGGTAATAAATTTACCGATAATGCTGACAGTACAGTAAGTTCAGAGCGGGTCACCCCAGTCATACTGCTATCCGTTTTTCTGGAGACAGATAGCAGAGATGACCGGGAGACACTGAACTGCATAAGTTCCCTGGATGGTGGCTAAGTGAATGGGAGACACTGATAAAACACATGGGCATGAAATGCAGAGAAGTGGGTGTGGCATGTGTGTGTAATAACCAGGGGACAAAACGCGAGCTGGCTGTCCTGATAATATGGAGAGACAGCTAGCAATATGTAAGGAAGCTGTTTGAAAAGTATTGTTTATGAGGTGTTGTTCCAATCTTTAGGTTGATAGTAATGAGTAGATTTGTTTTGAAGTTTTCTGTTCTCCAGCGAGAGGGATGGGATGATGAGATAAGGAAAGGCAATATGGCCTATTTATTGCCTAGGGTGACATCCCTATTATTTGTGCAAAGTATCGCTATTCGACTTAAAATACACAAAGATTGATACAATTCACAGCATAAATCACATCACTGCACCACACTTTCATAACCGTAACAAGCAGGACGGGCGGGCTGTTTAAACATGTGAACAGAACATGTGAACGCCTTACTATTCTCATGGCAAATCGATCATTCGCAGCCATTTGTATGGAAGAGACATTTAGAGTGGGTGAGCCAGAGGAGTCTTTATGATGTAATGAAGTCCCTAGTTTGCTTGACTGTAAACCAGATTATAACTCAGGTGTATACGAGAGTGTATTCACTCACAGGGATGCGTGATACAACATGAAGGGATAGTAGTGTATTACTTCGTTAGTAATGCATTTCACTGCGTATATCCGCAATGAATTGACATCAGAGATAGGAGCGAAGATATTTAAATGAGAACTGCAGGGAGTGAGCAGCAGATATTCAAGCGACATCAACATGCACACTCACAACCCAACCTACCTCCTCAGCCTCTTTGCCTTTCTGTAATGTCAGGCATGACTAGTCAACTCCCCATCTTAAAAAATTCTCAAGATATCTTTTTCTGGGGCGCTCGGCTATCCTATTTAACGAGCCTCCTCAGTGTGAGGCTTGTTAGAGCGATAGGAGCTAGGGATGATGTAAGAAGCTCATTCTCACATTGGGCCCTCAGGATGACTTGGACTTGAATCCAGGATCTTTCGATTTTGAACCAATGACATAAAGGATATGGAGAACCAAGCACTCCAGCCATTGAGCTATCCCTCCCATTATCTTTTAGTATGGAAGTTAAAAAGACGCTTGTACACCTCATGATAATACTCAGTGCTAAATGTTGTTTAGGTTTCAGAGGGATTTGAAGAGCTACAACAATGTTGTAGCCATTTAATTTTCTTGATTGATCACCTCCTACTAGATGTAAACCTTTACTAAAAACAAAAAGCGATTTTCCTGTGAAAAATTAAAACATTACAGAAATGACTTACCCCTTTTTTGGAATCTCCCTTCTTCTCTTCCTTGCCTCCTTTTTTAGGGAACGGTGACCCAGCTCCACGATTTAACTGCCCGTGAACGGCTTTGATTGCCTCATCGGCTGTTCCTCTGGGCCTCTTAGTCTGTTTAGAAACACAATAATATTTAATATGATCACACATCGATTGGACGAGGGGAAAAATAATCTCTAATTATGACAACTAATCTTACACGCGAGCGATTCTTTAATCTCATTGATTTAAATAATAACTCTGTGCCAACATGACAGAACAGCTGCCACGAGTAGTGCAGAAGTTTACTTACTGAGTCTACACATTTGACTTACTGTTTCCTGGGGTCAGTTATTAGGAGACTTTCGTTTTACATATGTGTGCTCTATAGAAAAGGTAATTCTATGCTCGGATTTGCTTAATTTAACGTCGCGATCCGAAACTGTCGAGGGTATCGCGAAAGATAACTTGTTTGCCTGAACTGGGAATGGAACCAGAGACTCTACGCTATCCACTAAGCATTTCATAGTTAGAAAGGGTGTGTAATACGGATATTGTGCAACTGACGTAGAAGAGAATGTAGTGCCGATGATGGTCATACAAACACAAACTGAAAATAGCATAGACTTTGAAATATGGAAGATTGCATAGCTGTATTGGATGGAATTTAGATACACACGTTATTATGAATGCCACAGAATAAATTCGTTTAAAGCCGAGTATAGTACTGTACTATAATTTTAAAAACTACAGTGATTTTTGGTGGTGTAAGAGAATTGTATGACACTTTTGGTAAAATTTTGCCACCGGCCATTCATCAATTTATATACCGCAAATTACAACCAATTGTGTGATCAGCAATGCACATAGTTTGTGATCTGTGTGTAGCTCACTGATATACAAGTGTGATACAAACTTATACGGATACCTACAGGGAAGTATTTTCCTTTCAGGATTTGTTGCATTTGCTAGATGTGAAACAATGTTGAGAGCACTCAGTATGCATGCTCATGTGCGTGTTAACATATTGGGGCGAGCTGGATGGGGGGGGGGATATCTACATGGTTCAGGGTTTGACCAACATTCCTTACAAGATTACACATCACATGAATGTCGCTAAAATAAGTAAAGGAGTAAGTACTGTGGAGTTTGTCAGTCATCGAGGGTCTCATTTACAACTCTGCGATCAAGGTTATATGTCACAAGATGTGCACGGCTGAAACTGAGCATTGCCTACCTTCTCCTGATAGTCATGATCAGTATATGGATAGATCTTGTAAGCCCCCTTGATGCGCGTTACTGTAAAATGAAACAAAAATTTTCGATGAAACAGATTTCACAACATAATAGGCCCGGGCTATTAGGTATTTACGCCTTTATATGTACACCATGATAATACACGCATTAGAATCAGTGAAAAGCTGGAAACAATTGATATGAGAATACAAGGTTCTCATGGTTACTAAGCTACCCGATCAAATGCTGTCACTAGAAAAAGAAAAATTCATCACACAAATGTAAAAAATATTCTACATTCTACTGACCTCCAGGGTAGAGCAGAGGTGCCAGGTTGACATAAGCGACACCATGAAAGAAGACTTGATTCTCTTCATCCTACAGAATGAATAGAGAAGATTAAGGTATGAATTCTACCCGGCGTGTCGACCGAACCAATGAATGAGTGAAAAGAAGCTATGATTTGCGTGAAACCTAAACCAGTCTAAAGGATTCTTGTCACCCTTGAATTGAAAATATAAGAGGAAGGCTTGGGGATGAACCAATCCGGGGCAACCAACACACACCCAAATTTTGATCCGCTCCTCTGTTTTAAAGGCTGTGCTGAACTATTACCAAAAACTCCGTAAGTGAACAGTGAGCCGACCGCCCAGTAGTGCACAAATAATGATGAGCGGTGTGTAGATTTTTTTAAGGTGACCAATTTAAATTGTGTAAAGTCACACAGAAATGATGGGTCATCTCATTCGATGAATGATAAGAAAGACTCATAGGAAACGCTTCAATGGTATACCAACCACTCTATGATCCTGACGGAGATATATCTATGGAAAACAGTTATCGTGAATCACATATCAGGAAGTCCGGAAGCTGGTTAGTATTTGGGTATAAATATACAGATAAGCGAAAATAAGGCTGCTGCACGCAGAGCTAGCAAACTAACTTTAGGCCTTTTCTATATGGACTCTGAACCTTTACGAAAGATCCAATGATCTTATTGGCCTCACATTGATCAAGTTGATAGTGTCACTTCCATTTAACAAGAAAATGAGAGCAGAACCTCGGGCTGGCTTCTTGGAATTTGGCAAAGGTGGAATGAAAGAAAGCTCTTTCTCTCTTTCCACCCTATCACAATTATAGGACGATACATTAGCTTAGCAGCAGCAGTAAAATTTACATTATTGGATTTGGAAACGGATTTTTTCAACTACAATCAAAAGTGAATCTGTTACATTGAAGATAAGAAGAGGAATAATTATCATTGAATATAAAACAACCAACAGAGTAGAAACTATTATTAATATGAACCATGATTACTTTGTGTATTCCCTGCAATATGACCAAGGCTATATTAAACAAAGTAATATTATTATCTGGCTAGGAGACATCAGGGATATCCTGGGCACCTCAACAATAGGGTGTGAGACACGCATCTGAGGATGATCCGCTATACCCACACGTTGGAGATCACAGCAGTGAGTGAGTGCATGATCACTAAAGTAAGCGCTTACGGCAGTGAATTATACTCAAAATTTGTGAGTTATGTAATAGTATTACAGTGGAAGTTATGACTACGCAAAGCTCGGAATAATCCAGCATGCCATCATCTTGAGATGGACGTTACCAAGCCTATGAAGGATTTCACCGTTTTCGTGTATTACAAAATGCCTGGATTCAGTTTGTAGCGGATCTGTGTTGACTTGGAAAAAAGTCTGTGATCATTACTGGTCATGCATGGCCATGTTCAAATGGTTTCTAATTGGAGGAATGACCACCACCACCAATTTAGGTTACCGAAACAGGACTATAGGTCGTTCAGTTGACAGTGCCTCAAACCCACATCAATGAAGTTATTTACCTTTTTCCCTTTGCCTCCAGCAGGCACCGGCATTCTCATCACCTCTACTGGCCACAGTCTGTTCTTGGCAATCTTCTCCTGTAGTCTATTGATAGAAAATAATACGGTTCATGGCAAACTGGTTTGCAGGACTGATACTAACCTCTGAAAGAGTGGGGGAAGCATTTACCAAGTCTATCATTCATAAAACAACCTGTATTCTGTGGCATTAGGACTTCATGTTAGTCTAGTTGTCTAGACTCTAGAGAATTATCCCTAAACATGGAGTTATCCTCCCCAGAGGTGGGCGCTGGTGTCTGTCGCACTGGTGGAAAATGTAACCACATAGACTAAACTAACCATATATAAATAATAGCCCTATGTGACTCAAGCGGCCCAACCCATATTTGGGAGTTGCCCTCTCTCTCCCTCCCTGAAACTATGTTTCAAGGGAAGACAACTTTAGTATTTACCATGAGCCACCTACTAGACCTATTTTAGTGACTCACGTTTTGCATGCAGCAGTTTCGAGATAGCATCTTCTCTCCGTGTTCCACGTAACTCTGTTTTTATCCTGTTCGGATGTGATACGATGATCCCTGTCATCTTTACCCTTGTAATCTCCGTCTTCCTTGTCAATAGGGTCAGCTGATAGAAAGCTAAAATGGAATCAGACGGTGATGTGTAACTATGAATCAGTGACTTGAATGAACTGCTAATGGGGTAGAGGAATAGCTCAATGGCTATAGCATTTGGGTCAAGATTGGAAGACCCTGGATTCAGGTCCTAATCAATCTGAGCGCCCTGAGCTCCTCACATAACTCCTAGCTCCTATCGTTACAACAAGCCCCTGGTTTAAGTCTGTCAGAGCGCCCTGAGCTCCTCACATAACTCCTAGCTCCTATCGTTCCAACAAGCCCCCGGTTTAGGTCTGTCAGATAGGATGGCCAAATTTCCGAGTACCAAGAATTGGTGTCATTCAGATTGTGAGGAGTAACCAAAGACATGTTATAATGATTATGTGTTTCTGGGTATACATAATCAATTACACGGTGCCAGCCCATCAACAGAAGTTGTGTGCTTCTGGTTAATCTGTCCTAACCATAGAGACATGGTCTGTGGCTTCACTATTACTGTTGTAGTATTACTAGTTCTTAGATTGCTTAACTGAATTAAATTGGCTACATAAAATTTACGGACATGTTTGTCTCTCTAGTGATTCTCAACGAAGCTCAGATGCCACAATGAAAGATATTGGTGCCATTGGAGCTGAAACCTTTAAGCTTAGATGTCATAATAAGGCATATTCTACATGAAGGCAGGTTTACCATGACCTGGCTTGTCATGGTGGTATAGGATGGTATTGAGGTGGTTTCTCGTGGACTTCCTGGCTGGGAGTCAGTCAACTTACACAATTTATTACATGTCACCCGCCAAAAATTCAACTAATCTTAATGAAAAGGGAGAGGCGGATCTCAGACAAATATGGATGATTTTGACCCTTATCCACATGCAGGTTGGGACCTCCATTATTTTGACCATGGTGTTCCGAAGTCATGCTAGCAATTTGGAGGTGCAGGCTTGCTAAAGGCCATTACCAGGACAGGAATTTCGCCGGCAGTAAGGCTCAAAGCCGCAATCCACAAGATGCAACTCCGGGTTTTTACCATAGCAATTGAGCTATCCTGTAATGACCAGCAAAAGACAGGTTGTAACATAAATCTGGACTTGAGTAACTTGTGACTTGTATGTGTTTTACCTTTCAGGGATAAATTGAGCATGACCGGGTTGGGCATTAGCTCCGGCTAGAAGCCACTTCTTCTGCTTGTTTGGCACTTCCTTGTCTATTCCCGGCTTCAACTGTCCACTGCTGAACACAAGTGTGGACTCTTTCTGCAACATCATATACGCATGTGTTAAGGGGATAATAGTCTGAAATTTATTTGCGCCATTAAGTCTTTTGGTTTTGTAGAAGTTACTCATTTTTAAAGTATACTGCCTAGAAGTCTCACGAAGATGAACCCTTATGCATTGCTTGTGTAGTGAGTCCCTTCTGATAGCTTTTTTATATCGTGCATTAAAGAAATTTTAATATTACGCATTAAATTAGCCCATGTATACACTGCAAAACTCAAGAATGCTCAATCATCTTGCAACTAGTGTGGCACCAAGCTGTGTTCTTTGGCCACCACCAGGCACAAGGGTAACATGGATAGAGGAATGAAGTGCTTCATGGATAGCAACTTATTTTCATTTTCAGGCATGCAGGGTTCAGAGTATCCATAAGTGGAGGAACATATGTTACAATAGGCGACAATACTGGTTAGTATCACCAAAATACAAGTACAGGATAGCAGGAGTTACTCACATCAGAGTCACGCTACAAAGGTCAAGGTTACCGCATGTCAAGGTCAGGAAAAAATACACAGAAAGTAAACAGAGCTGAATATTAGATTGAAAAATAGCACATGAAGAGTCGCGTACAGACATTATACCAAGATAGGATGATGCCTTTAGTTTGTATAGGAATGCCGTATTTTGGAAGTTGTAGGGGTTATAGCACCTAGTTCTAGGGTCTTTTCTTTACCGGTCTTTGTCACATGTGCGGTTACCAAAATGTGTTACTTATTGTACGATTTTGACCAATGACTGTTTTTCTGCAGATTGTTCTGATGCAGACTATGCAAAGAGCTTGGTATCCCATGCGATCTAACTATCTATCTAACCTTGAACTGCATATGACAATTGAGTCCCTTAGGCCTGGACGAACGAATTCCAAAATGTCGGAGTCATTCAGAAACCGGCTTGGCTGCCCTATGTTGGCATAATCTCTGTCGTGGATAAGAAGAATGTCCATTTATAATAGCAGAGCTAGCTAGAAGTTACCCAATGTTATGTAACATACCTCGGCGTTGAGAGGAAGGGGAAGGCTTGCCACATAGACAAACTGCTGGCCAGTAAGTTGGAAGGCTTCGGGAGGGCTGTAGAGGGATTCCACTGTACAGCTCATTAGATTGGTGTCTTGTGCCATAGCAGATGATATGAGGGGCTCATTCACGCTTAGCTGGAAGTCAAGGTCGGGTCGCGGCAGATCAGCTGGCAGGTTCTCAATGGGTGATCCAGCGATGGCGTTAATAACCAGTGTCTGCTTATGCTTTGTAGTATCAGCTGTAAGGTCAAGGTAAGGCATGTTTTCAGTTCAGGATGGTCCATGCATGGTTTGCCCAAAGAATGGTACTCCATGGGTTGACATTCTTTATTTGACATCGCGATCCGAAACTGATGAGGAAGTATGCACGAAGTGACGAACAAATTCGTAATCGAAATTGGGTCAGCTGGTCCAAAGCGGAATGTGCTGTCCACTCAGCCACTATTGCTGGCTTATTTAGTCTGAGTCAAATATATTTTAGGTTTTTCACGCTTCAACAGGCCGAGTTACCAGTTCTATACAGCAACGGCATAATTTAGCGCCAACAATGACCAGATTAAAAATTTATAGCATAACTAGCCAGATCTCAAGGTAATGAAAAAGCCCACAAGCGAATGATGTCCCTCTAGGTAGACTTCCTTTGTGCTAATCGTTATTTTGCAGAATCCAACAGTATTGCCACAAACTTGAAATTTTAATAAGGAATACTGGATTCATACCCACGAGTCATTTGTGATATTCAGTAAGATATAGATTAAGCTGACAGTATCTAGGTCACCTGTGAGCATAGGAAAGAGGTCCACTGTACATTGCCCTAGCAAGCTTGTCTTCTCCTCTTTCTGTTTCTTCTCTTTGGGAAGAACCTCAATGATAGACACTGAAAAATATACCATTATATAGTACAGCTGATGAATTGGGTTACACGTGTAAGCTAGTGACCAGTAAAAAAGCTCCCATGAGTTTGCAACAACCAACGGAACCGCAAAGTGATCAAGAAGCAACTTATATTTGGAAAGGGGGTGAGGAGAAACAGGAAAAGGTCATGAGCTTGGTTTTAAAGAGTGGGTAAAAAAAGTTGGACTGAATGCTGAATTAGGGAAGGTAGTGGAGGGTGGAGAAGGATGGGAGGGTGGAGAAGGGTGAGAGGGTGGAGAAGGGTGTGAGGGTGGAGAAGGGTGGGAGGGCGGACAAGGGTGGGAGGGTGGAGAAG
>Ga0224511_10002403_pt1 | contig 12581 bp, 8 predicted proteins | sample SF_May12_sed_USG_2_FD_169988 | JGI IMG/M metagenome (GOLD analysis project Ga0224511, IMG submission 169988) | Sediment microbial communities from San Francisco Bay, California, United States - SF_May12_sed_USGS_8_1 | ecosystem: Environmental > Aquatic > Marine > Sediment | place: USA... | reverse complement strand
CAAGTAACATTTCGTTTCTTCCAACTAGCCTAGGGCGTAAAAAATGTTCTTTGTTTCCACTAACATCGCCAAATAAAAATAGGTACGGTCTGTCGGCATAACTTTTTTCTTATTAACTTTTTTTTTCTTTTTTTTTTAAAGAAAGTTAGATCTACTCATTTTTTTATATTGCAACATGTTCATTTTTTGTTATTTTTACTTTAACTGGTTAAAAAAGCAAGTTAAACACCATTATATTGATGAATTGCCAACAAAACCTCAATAAATTGAAAAAAATCTCAAAATTAGGTTTAATTAGGATTTTTCTTTCTCAAATTGAGCTGAAAAACTTTAGGGTCGGCATGAAAAACTAGGGTCGGTCGGGTTGGTGGAAACAAACAACATTTTTACGCCTAAATGAACTTTATCATCTGGGTTTGACGAGGTCTTTCTATGATTACTATAGGGTGTGGTCTTTGAGCATATGTCCGAGTCTTGGTCACACTTCAATATAGGGTTGAAGGAGCCACGGCTAAATATATGCCCAAATATGATCACATTTTTACATGTTTTTCTTGTCATTTATCTTCGCGTTTTGTTAAATAATGAAAAGCTTGAATTCCGTCTTTACTTCTATGAAAAGAGACACTAGAATGAACAAATTAGCGTCCTCGCATGGTGATTGAACATGCTATCAGGGTTAAATCTGCCCAAATAATGTCTTTGATATTCACATCTATTTAACTTTTGATAACGAATCGTGAAATAAACCTGCGTTTTGAAAGAAAATGGGAGGTTCGCTACCTATTGAAATGAATACTAGCTGTGGTGTTTAAAGAGTAGTTTACATCCGAACCCAGTATTTATATTGCACAGATAAAACAAATAAAGGGCATTTTTATAGCTTAAATCTCACGTCCATAATGCAAAGGTGGGAAACTAATTAAAGGTTAGTGTAATTAAAATAGTTACGATATTTATTTAGTTCAAAGCAACAGTGACGCCGCTGATTTGAGATGGATGGCCCTTTAAAGAACAGTTGTTGATTGATGGAGTTGTAACACAATGTACTTAATGTTTGCACGGGCAGTGCTTTACAGAGTATAAAATCAACACAATTATACACAGTACCTTTCAGAACGCATACTAGTGTGATTATTTAAATATCGTTCAAAATACATGTCCATATAATTTCAAAACAGGCTCAACAAGAAAACTGTATTGAACGTTCGACATATACATGTATAAATCGTGTATTAAACAGAATTTCATTACCGGTAATATCAATTGGTTAACGTCGTTTTTTCCGACCCCTTACGTTCAAACATACCGACGTCTCGCGAAAGAAAAAAACTGACGTCCATCAAAAACCAGACCGGCGTCCGGCTTGCGAACTGCGTCCAAAGTAAAAACAAGACCGGCGTCCGCCTAACGGATATACCGACTTCTAACGTACAACCAAACACGACGTCGAACGTAAGAACAAGACCGACGTCCAACGAACGAACAAGACCGACTTCCAACTTATTATCACATCGATGCCCGCCATAAGAACATACCGACGTCAAACGTACAAACAAACCTGACCTCTAACGTACGAACAAAACTGACGTCAACGTACGAACAAAACCGACGTCAACGTAAGAACAAAACTGCCGTAAAACGTTCTTACAAGACCGACGTGAAAGTACGAACAAACCTGACGTCCAACGCACGAACAAGACCGACGTCAAACGCACGAACAACAGAGACGCCTTAAAGTGATTTTTTTATTAAAGTGCATGAAAAGAAGTGAAATACCTTTAGTTTGTATATTTAGCATTTTATCTTTGGTTTTGTATTTCCATATCGAAGCCTGGTTTACAAATCATCGTCAATTATTTAAACGACTGTTTGTCATTCGAGCCATTGAAGACAGCAAATGGATCGTATTTTGGATTTCAACCTATTCTTCTTTAAATACTATTAAACGCATGAAAGCTAGTAATTATGTCAGCGAATTTGTTATCCTATCTAACTCGGTTGCATTCTAGATATTATAAATTTACATTTAATTCTAAAGGTTTAATCAAATTGAAAATACCATGGTAGAGATCAATCAGTTATTTCGAGGGTCGTGTTTTACATTCAAACCACTTTTGAACAGGGATATTTCATATATTTAGTTTCGTGTTTATTGAAAAGTAGATGCGATACGATATCGGATAGATCGCACGTCTGTCTTGGTCTCCATAAGAATTTTAATGCTAGTGAGAATGGAAATCATTCAAGCTGGTTTTATTTGATACCACCTCAACGCAACTGACAAGGTTTGTGGATAATGACTATATTAGGAATTTCAATCTTGCCACAAACTTGAAACTTGCTAGGAACAGGAGCTTTCACATAGATCATGTAATCTTTATCATCGGCATAAATTGAGAGACATCTGTGTTGAGAAAAGACTGACTTTTGTCGGTTCGATCGGATTAATATCGAGATCGCGACATCACCAGCGACATTACCGGCGACATTCAGAAAAGCAAAGAAGCCAATCAAGTATTGATTGGAAGCAATTCTGGTTCAGATGAAGTTCTGTGGGCGCTGCCAGGTCACCTACTGAAGGAGTCGTCAAACACTGACCCGGTGCTGTGTAAACACTCGGGCCGCGGACGTACGCAAGTTTTATCTACGAAGGTCACAGAATGAGGTTTGTTTGATAGTTCATACTTCAACGTATGATAAACAGTGAAAACGTGGGTAGTAAACATTTGTGGATATAAAGTGAGCGGCACAGCCAAGCCTTTATAAGTAATCAAAATATTGAAACAGGATAACGTGTCTCAGACAGGGCTAATAATTTTGATTAAAGACCTTGTTTACACAAAGTAATGTGACTGTACGGCAGGTAGTGGTGTCAATAGTGCGTCTAATGTCGAGTAGCAAGGAGTTCGAGGGGAAGCGGAAGTTGCTCGGATACAGAAGCGCCCCTGTGATCATGTCGAGGTGCGGGCAGTCTGTCCGGAAGGAAGTGGCGAGGAGGAACCTGCTGGGCGCCATCCACACTCGTGGAACCGAGCTGAATTCGCGGGGCATCACCGCAGCCATCGATCCCTACAGACAGGACATACGTCTGCCGCGCGTGAGAACATCCGGAAGTGTGCCGTCGCGGCGCGGATTGGTCGGTCGGAAGAGTATAAGCAACAGTTCGGGATCTCACCCCAGTCCGAACTCCACTCTGGAGCTCCCAGACGAGACTCGATGTGATCTGACCGGGAGGTCCATGCACAGGAAATACAGTTCTGGCTATATCAACCTTCCGGAAATCATTATGGAACTTAACTTTGAGACAAGCCAAACAACACACACTCCCGAGATTAAACACAGACACATAAAATCACCGACAGAGAGCAACGAAGACGAGCGATTACTCGGAGCACCCTACGAAGACGTTTTAAAGGCGCCGAAATTCAGTCGGTACAATCCGTGTAGAGCTCGTTACCGTCCGGTGACCCCCGGTCTTTTAGACTCCTTAAATAAACAAAAACTTTCTACGCGCATAAAAACTGAACAATGGTTGAAGTCCAACCAAGCAATGCAAAAAGTTCATTTCGCGACGCAGTGTAAATCAGACAGATCTGATCAAGCAAACCCTCTCTACCCAAAATGGATTTACACGGATTTCTAAGTGCAAATGGTGCATAATTAGCAGGGTGCATTTTTTTTAATTTTATTTTTGATTAATACATGTACGTACTAGTAGATATAATACAACTTAATGCGGGTTAGTTTCACTTTTTGCATCAACGTGTAACGTATTCCAGACGTAGCTATCATAAACGTGCCAATATTGTGTTTCTTTAATCACAGTTCGTCATTAATAATTTTAAAGGTGTTGACATGATTTTAGACTTCATACTACGCTTATGTAATGAGGTTGTTGCAGAAAATGAGACATCGATGTGTAACCATTATAATTATACAAAAACTGTGCAAAAATTGATATTTCTTCTTATTAACATACTAATGAATAAAAATACAACATAATATTTGTTAAGTTCTAACAACACATTACCACACAGTTTTTTACTTTGAAAAGCAGCTAAACACGTTAAAAATCCATAAACGCTAAAACATATTTGTTCATTTCTTTAAAGAAAGTACTACATAGCAAAATACACTGTTTAAACTGATAGTGATAAAAATTCAATGTTACATGTGGTTTGGGTTCAAGGACTTTAATCGATACAAAATAATAGTTAGCATTTTCTTGAGGTCGCACTTTATTCCATTTGAATGCCACGCGACAAAAATCGGAATATTCTCGTTATATATTCTTTGTTGTTTTCCTACATGTAAACATTCTGTTAGTGTGAATTGACAAGACAATGCCATATTTTAAATCAATTTCAAAATGTATTGATGTACAAACATATATGTACATTATCAAACTAGTTGTTGTAATAATTAAGACGTTGTGTCTGATCTTTTTATTTAAACTTAATAAGTAACTCAATAAAATATAAATATATCACGCCAAACTGAATGAATTACCAACAAAATGTCGAATTTTGTTCAATACGTTTTAGAACTATACTGTGAAGGTGGCGAAAAAGAAATGATGACTTCCATGGCTTATTTGTTCATGTTTATATGAAGACAGTACATAACCGATGTACGTGACATAAATAATTATTTTACTGCTCAGTGAAATTATACCAGTATTTCAGAGATAAATATTTCCCTTAATACGCATTTTTTCGACATATGTTTTGTTTTTGAAAACGGTCCTATTACTTTTATGTTTAGATTGTTCAGTTTTCTGAGGCGTTAATGCTTTTGCATCATTTAAATTGACATGGTCATGCTTGTTCAAATAGGGAGAGCATTTCATTGCCGTAAACAAATACGCACACATTAACGCACACATTCTGCAAACATATAAAACAATACAGCTATAATACTTTTAAATGCCTATTTGATACATTGAAAGCTTTTTATAAATAAACAGAGTTATAAATTAAAACTGGTACCTTTTCAACGATCACACAAATCAGAGCTCTTGGTTGTACGCTACTATCTGCAAAGAGCAGCAACTCATGATATGCGCAAAATATCGCACTTATAGAATTGTCTCCCTTGCGTTTGCAACGCACAGTTGACATCGTACAGTTTTCCATAAGTAGTTGTTAACATGTTCTTTCTGAGTAATGTTTAAAGGGTTCTTTAACAAAATAAAACAGTATTTTCCCCAGTAAGAACTCTTTATTTTTTATTAAGTTATAGCCTTTTATACTTTATTATTGTTTTTAACATATAGTATCTTTAAATGCATGTTTGCTACATTAAAATATTTTGATAAATAAACAGAGAACCTGTAAATATATACATATCTCCATTTATTATTAAATATTGTCCATTAAAATACATTGTACGACACCAAATTGTTTTTGAGACAAAACAGAATTTTATATTTACGAACAACTTAACTGACCTACAAGAAACATGTCATAGTTTTAATTAAATGTTGTTATGACTGGCTACACTCTAAAAATATTTAATGGTGATACGCTATAAACTAGTACTACAAAACTGATTGTTTTAGAGAAAGTATAACATTTTGATAACACCAATTCTAACTAAACTGTCGATAGTCCTTACAAATGAAATGTTTTAAAAATAAAGGCAACATATTAGATTTATGTTTACATACACATTCTCGTATGTGGAAGAAAGAAAAGTTTCAATAAAATATCAACCGCATTTAGTAAGAACTACGGTATTTTTAATTAGAGGTTCTATCCTAACGGGTCTACTGGGGTTTTACACTTCTTTTACCTTAAAGAAAAGTATTTTACATTTCATTTTACTGGAATTTCCGAGTAGCAACGATCGACTTTAAATTATGCACGTTCAACTGATGTCGGAGGTGAAAAACCAACCGCTCCTCCATCCCGCTCCTGTGCTCACTGCGTTAACAGACGACACCTACTCCGTTGTGTCGCCTTAACCCAACCAGACAATACGGTATACCCAGGTGAGAAACCATCTTCCTCATTCCTCAACATGTACTTGTTCGACGGAGGTTGAAGTATACATTGAACAAGTTTCTGAAAACATTGGGCTTGGGTTCTGTATTTTATACTCGTATGGTTAGCACACACGCTATTGTTACGCAAGTTTATTAAAGATGCAATGTTCGTATCTTGAAATTAATATAAATTATGACACACTTTTCAGAATGGTAAGTACATTCATTTGTATAACAAAATGAAATAGCGTCGGTATAGGGAAAGCAACATTTCAGTACAAATGTGTGTTTGCATGAAAAAAGTAAAACCGCGACAACAAAAAAACATAAAATACTTGTATGACACGGGAATTGAACCTGTGACCTTTGGCACCGTAGTCAAATCTGCTACCTCTCGGGCACCGAGACAGCTGAAGGAATCGATTGTAGTCAAGCTATTTAAACGTTCCTGTGTTATAAACCAACTTTTGCAACGAAGTCGTCGTGTCTATAGTATTTTAACATGCACAGATACTTATTTCTGGCAGATTGTCATATTACCGGAAGTATATTCTCTGCTTAATTGTTGGTTAAAGTAAAATGTACAGTAAAATCGCTTATAAGGAACTCATCGGGCCATGAAAATATGTTTCTTTTAAGCGGAGTTTCCTATAAACGTAACCGAACAAGTTCCTCCATAAAATTGGGGAATGAAAATTATTTTCTTATAATCAGAAGTTCCTTATAAGCGGGTTTCTTATAAGCGGCATTTATTGTCATCATATCTTGTCAAAAATACAGACATAACATCTTTAAAGGTACACTGCATAAGCAACACGAAGTGATACCCTTAATCAACAAAGAAGTGCGGGACAGCATGTTGTTCTCTTGTTTAATGTGAATGTGTCTGCTGGTATAATGACGGGCTGGTCTCGTGGAGGTCCATTGCAAGGTTGGCCACGTTTACAACCATCGTAAAATAATGATAGCGTTGCACTCTTCCTAGACCCTTTTTCTTACGTTTCAGACCTTTGGTATAATGTTGGTCAGCAGCAAATGTTGACCTTTTAAGCTACATCTTGGTCCTGCAACCACAACAGTTCTATTGTAAGATAAGGATGACTCGCCACTCGATCACCATATTAGTCTCAATCCGCACTAAATGCAATAATAATAATAAATAATATATAGCAAATACATCTACGTTTTCAATGTGACTTAAAACACACCAAGGTCTTCAAGAAAATAAAAGATACAACAAAATACAACTTCACTTCCTTATACAACTCATAACTAATCGCCGTCAGAGAGAGAGGTGTGGCCTGGGCGATTGATAACGGTTTGGGGTCATGCTCATCAAGTGAAGGAATCCCAGCTCAAAGCCATGAAATGATAAGCTTTAATTAATGTCAGGAATTAACAACAAAATCCATTGAATCACACTTAAATTAGACTATTGCGATCAAACGTCACCATTTAAGCTGGGTTACCTATGAAATACGATACAATAAGTTTGAAACCACAAAAATTAGGCTGCAGCGTTACCATGAGAACCCTCTTTTACTTTCGACTAAGTCTGTAGGCAGATAATGTTATTTCCAGTAGAAAATGCTATATTCTGCGTATATAAATCTTTACATTTCTACTTGTCAACAATTAAAAACATTGAATAAAAGCATTAACATCACCATGAAAATTTTCAACATTTTGCGAATTTCAGGTAAACACTTCAAACAAATCTAAATGAAATAAATAAATAAATAAATAAATAATTTATTGTAATTATGTATTTTTCTATATATATATTTCCCTATCTTACAATGCAATACGATCAGGACACTACAACATCAATCTGTACGTATATTTTGTTCGTGTTCAAGCTGTCGCAGCTCTGGTTGTCGCGTCGGGTCTCACAGACGCTGGCCCTTTACGTCGCCGCGCACGTCACAGCCACCGGCAACACGCGCGCCTGCTGCTGGACACTGAATGCGCTGATCAAACCAACGTCGGGCAGCCATCACTTCCGGTTTGGCGGCCGTACCTTTACATGCTGCTCTCCGACTGTGAGGAAGTGCTGAGGGAACTGGTAAATATACTGTATGATGTGTGTATGATATGTGTACTATAATTATGCTGGTCGCTGATCCACACACTTGGCTCTCTGTGAGATGTCTGTGGTGCCGCCCGACACAACACCGCACACAGCTCAGAGTGAACTATGAGGGACGACGATAGATCTAACCAGTACACGTTAATGTTTCTTTTCTTCTAAATAGTTAAAGCGTTCATGGCTATTCATGTCTATGTTGAAGAACAATCATGTGTTATAAATCCACAACTTCAGAAAAATAAAGCATTAGTGCATGCTTTTTCACATTAATATTATTTAAACATAAAACGAATATACCATCCAGGAATTTGAACCCGGCATAATTCTACTGTCAAACTGTTAAACTTGGTATGAGAATTATCTGATTATTTATGAGTCCAAGATAGAAATAATTGAATAATGAACAAAAGTTCCTCTTTTCATACGAATTGTTTCTATCGGTTCCGGCTTAAACATTTGCAAGCCAGTTACACACAGGTCTAAGTATATTTCAACACTTCAGCTATTTTAAAAACATTTTTATATTTCGTTTTAAAACGTAAGCTATATAATACCACACGCGACGAGCATGTCTTTTCGCGTCACCCAACCTTAGGAATGTCTCTGTAGATAGGGTTCAATTCTGAACAATTCAATTCCCGTCTACAAGCCGGTAAATATTAGCCACTCGCCATTACCATGAATTGAATGCGAACCGTGCGTAACATTTGATGTAACAGCTGACAAATTAGCATGTTTTCACAGTAGCAATGTCAACATTATACGTGTATGGATGATGAATGAAATGTAAACACAATTATTTATACAAGTGTGCATAATTATGAAAATCCTCATTATTAATATAACAAATAACAGCACATTGTCAGCATGTCACCATGGGGGGTAGAAGGGGGGTGTCGTGCGTTTATTTATCGACGCACTCGGGCATACCCCTTCGGCGTCGGGGCATACATATGGTTCAGTCCTGTTAATGGCCCATAGTGCAAGATACTGGGGCTCCAACTACACATGACAAACCAGGTTCTTTACTGTGACCAGTGTACATGTATAGCACTGATTCACGGGAGCATTTTTCATGCGGAGAACCAGTACATATCTCCGTTTTAGTAATTTTAGTTAGAACGGGCGATCGAACTTAACCCCTAGGTCGGCAGTCAAGTGTTTTACCATTGAGCCAAGTCCCCTCACGTGTCGCCATGTATGTTGCCACATCTATTTATAGCTCATATTTGTCACGTGGATGTTTCCAGGGCTGCCGATACGGACCGGACTGTGAGCCACCCGTTTTCCCAACAGTGTTGACAGTCGCGCCACTACTTCCGGTATGTGGGCTGGAGCCTCGTTTCACTGAAATGTCTGAGAAGATAAAGACCAATTCACACAGTGTGTTTATAAAAGGATAAAACTTGATTTAATGTAATACAATATTGAATTATTCTAGAGTATTTTGCAAAATACACTAAGCCTTGTGATAAAACGCAGACGTTTTCGTGAGCAGGACCGTTCAGCACTTTATGGCCGACCTAGCAAGACTCAAATAGAATTCAAAAAATGAGTTGACACATGATTTGTACAATCAGCGAATTCATGGGCCTTGCTTTGTAGGCTTCTAATAATCTCTTACCTTCTAAATTTCTGTAACAATCTTTGTTTCAGACGAACTGTGCACAAGACTTCGTCATCATGACAATAGAACGTCTACAAATCTACCTCAAGCAATTCTATGATGTCGGCAAATGTATTCAACTATTCCAGACGACACTTCTTATGAGAGACGATGACGTCATCGCTGGTGCCACCAATTTGTTAATTAATCATATTGTAGAAACTATTGAGGTCAGGGGTCAACGTATAAATATAGGTGACCTAAACTCTAGTCATCAAGGGTGCCCAACAGACGTCTCATCTCTGTACGAGGACTATATTAACAAAGTGAGAATGTTCCAGACGTTTCTTCAACGTGTTATCGACGTCATTCAACACGCGTGAAGACACGAATCAAAAGCAAACATGACATTGCCACTACTGTGTTCAAACATTGATATATCCATAACCTGAACATTTATATAGTTAAATATAAGTAGATTTAAGCACAAATATTGCCATGTGTTCAATTGTTGGCAACTAATTTGTTGTAAATTTTTAACTGTAATATATGGTTAAGATGAGCATATTCCATATGTTTCTTTGAGTCAATGTGACAAAACTCACTTCATTGTCAAATTACCTTTTTACCGTTCTTGGTTGTTTGTTGTAATAGATCTTATCCTAGCTGATAAGATTGTCTTCTTTAATTAAATGTGTTTTTCATGTCACCATATTTGCTATTTTGTTTGTATAATTTTTAGATTTTTATTTATTTTTGAATCTCTACTGTGCTACTTTTGTTTCATTAAACATAAAAGCAAAGTTTTCAACTTAGTTGTTCCTGTATTCATAAAACAAGCACCTCTGAAAGACATGTTGCTTGATCAAGATCCACGGATTCGGTTCATTTAGCAAAACATTATATCCATTAAACTGTTCGATTTCGTCTTACTTTATTATACCAATTTAAATAACATCTGTTGGAAAAAAACGAAGAGATGAAAACTAGATAATCTTAAAATACTAAAATACATGCACCATTCTTTCTTAATGGAAAACAAAGACATCAGTTGTTGTTATGTTTATACACTATTAGAAAAAAGATACTTGTCATGTGTTATCACCGTTTAAAATATTTATCGAAGAATGGAAAATAGCCTATGTTATCACCGTTTAAAATATTCATTGAAGAATGGAAAATAGCTAAATAAGGAATTAAAATATAATAGTATTAGTCACGTTTTGAACTGATCCTTTAGTGCAATATCTGAATAATATATTGATCCATAAAACCGTTAACGTCATCTATAGAAGTAATAAAGTAGTACCGAAGAAAACATATTAAATCAAAACATCTTTATCGATAGTCGTTAAAGTGGAACACTTAATATGGCATATTGTTGTTAGAATTGTTCTCTACTTAATGGGAAAATTTGGTTTGAAACGGTTTCTTAGTTCAACGGAAATTACACGAAACATACGCGGCCAGTTTCTTTTTTGTTCTAATATAATAAATAAAATTACCTGTAGAGCCTAGCCTACGTTGATCAATCTACGTTTCAAAAACGGGCGAACGCCTATTCTCGGTAATTTGGTCACCCTAGTCGTCTGGCAGCATGACGGAATCAAGCAGAAAGACCGCGAGCAGCACGTGCGCGTGTACCCGCGGCATAACTACTTAGTTCCGTCCTTACTGCGTCTCGGTTTCATTGTCTGTTAAGACACATGTACTCTGCTCTGATATCTTTTCCATGGCACCAATGTATCCATCGAATTTAGGTTGTTATTAAAATTATTCCGTTTTCCAAAGACGTATAGGAAATAACGTTGTTATAGGTTATTGTACACGCCTAAATGTAAAGTCATTTTTCACCGACACATTGACGCCGGTGTAACGGCTTATAGCTTTCAATGTAAGGAGTAACGGTGGCGGCCGCCGATATGACCATGATAACGGTGATGTGTGTTTGTTGCCGTTACTATGGTCACAATGGAGGACGCCACCAGACGTTAACGGCACTCGTGTATTCTCGGACTAAAACAACATGCCAAAAATAAAATATATACACGTTTTGTCCTTTCCAGTTACTCTCTTCAAATGAAAAACACTGCTACATTTATGATCATTTTAATGGTTGTTTAGTCAATACGACAGGGACAGCCAGAGACAATGAGGGACATATACTCGGCCACATGTTGCCTGCTCATCCTGGCTGGCAGGCGGGCGCCATGTGTTACCACGCAGCCGTCCCCGCCATGACACTCGTGCCCCGGGAAACGCCGCTCCACCTGGTACGCGATCTCGTGCTCCGATAGAATAACTAGCTACATGTACATGCGTTCTGTAACATTGTAACAGGTAGTAGCCTATACATGTATTCATATGCTGAAGCTAATAAGAAAGTGTGCATTTATGTGCACTTTTAACAACGACATATTTTATGTTTAAAGGAAAATTTAAGCTAGAATGATATCAAATTATTGATAGACTTTTTATTACAATTCTTTTATTTGTTATTAAAATCACACAACTATATGGTCATTAATAACGCGAAAAGGGCGTTAGGTCTTAAAGGTAAAAAAAATACAAGTTTGTTAAAGTTATGTTGTGCGTCCATGATGAAAACAACATAAATTAAATTAAGTATGCGCGCCTGCAACCATTGGCGTTCATGCGTAAACGTCAAAAACTGACCTTGACGTAATACGTCAGCATTTGGTTAGTCGTTGTGCAGTAGGTCCCAAACAATAAAAAATTCATTGCACTGTTGTTGCCGAATCCAAGTTGTGTTTCTGTGTTAAAACAAATGATTGACGCACGCGAAGTCGCATCGATTAGTAGCTTTTCAACAAACCATCATTCCCGTGTAAATTTATAAAATTTGAATGTTTTGTGGTTTAATTGTTACATAAATA
>Ga0224511_10002402_pt1 | contig 12584 bp, 10 predicted proteins | sample SF_May12_sed_USG_2_FD_169988 | JGI IMG/M metagenome (GOLD analysis project Ga0224511, IMG submission 169988) | Sediment microbial communities from San Francisco Bay, California, United States - SF_May12_sed_USGS_8_1 | ecosystem: Environmental > Aquatic > Marine > Sediment | place: USA... | reverse complement strand
ATCATAAGGTTAATACACCACTAGTCGCCTGCCGACCATGCTGGCTGGCATATAACTTAGGGGGTCAGTTTGGCCAGGACTCAAAAAGAGCCAATCTTCGAATTTATTTGACATCCTACGCAACGTTTGAATGGGCTGATACATACGCGGTGGTGCATCTCCCCGTGGGTGCCAGCCGCGCGGGGGTGGTCCTCTTGGCCCTCCAAATGGTGGCCTTCCTCCTCTCCACATTCCAGGGGGTGGTCCCCGCATATCAAAATCAGGTGGCGGACCTCTCATATCAAACTCAGGTGGCGGTCCACGGGTATCAGGTGGTCCACGCGAGTCGCGATGCCTGTCGTCTTCAAACCTGACCAAAACATGACAGAAGGAGTAACTGCCATGAAAGCGCAGACTGGGCCTAACCGTATCTTCTGCTCTGTGGTTGGGGGATGGGGTTTGGGGTTTTTCAGTACACCTTCTAAAGTTGAGGCTTGTTTTTAGAGCGGCGAGAGCCGCAAGTTCACACTCACAGTGAGACTCTAGAGCTGCCAGTGTCCATAGCCAGGAGCAAAAGATCATGCCCTAGGACTTCAGTCTGTCGGCTATCAAATGACTTTGGGTTTCTGAATAGGCCCATTACAAAAACACAACGTTTAACAAACAACAACACTCCGCAGACTCTATTGATGAGCCGGTAAACAATAACACAAAAACCATTGATTGAAGTGAGCGAAACGTTATACCAGCTTATAGGGCGCTGTGGCATGTATCGTGCAAAGTGGCCACAGTGGCTGCAGAATAAAGACAGAATGCATGGACAGGCAAACCTAAACTCAGTCACATCAACAAACACAGAGTGGTGAACCTTCAGCCGGCACAATCCTCATAAAAGGGAAAATGAACGCTCACTAATGTCATCATAGGTGAGTAGATAAGGTAGAGATGTCCCCTCTGTGGTGACGGCAATGCGTAGGGACCTTACAGGCAAGCGTGCAATAAAGACAATATTATCACGCAGAGGTTGTAGAGTACTAACCTGCCGCGACCTCTGCGCTCTGGTGGTGAGGGGGAGCGACGTCTACGCTCGTCCCTTCTGTCTTCCCTCCAGTCATCTCGTCGTCGGTCACCGTCCCGGCGATCGCTGTCACGTCGCTCTCGGACAGGAGTCGGATCAGTAACCTGTCCCGGGCAAAATGAATGCAACAGTGAGGGTAGACATTTTTACACAGCATACTACGATGGGTATAGAATTGATTTTTGGCCTGTTGTGCCGCACAATCATTATATGACCTCAGAGAACAAGTATGAACACCCAAAGTCAAAATAGCTAGAGCTGAATCGGTATAAAAATGAAACAAACGCCCAACTAAAATTAGCGTGCAATGGGCAGCATCTTCTCGTGACGAGACTACCGCAGAAACTGGGGTACGAAGCCTTCAAACCGGACATGTCCTGAGTGTGTTCAGACAATCTGCTTGCAGCTACAAGCCTGATAAAGTTGAACTATAGCTGGACCAACCACACAGTATCTATAGCTCCCGTAGTGAGCCGTAATTTGAATCCAACGAAGGTAAAAGAACAAAGAGGACCTAACCAAAAAATAACCTTCTCAATAGGGCACACCATGAACCATTTTGGAAATGAACCCTCAACATAAAGATGCTATCCACAGATGAAAGCCTTCTTTTAACGAGCATGCTGGTGACATACGTACCATGTCCATAAGCGACGGCATACCACCGCGTTTCTCAGGTGTGCCTGGCATGGCACCAGGGGGTGGCACCGATGTGTTGGGCTGCTGCCCTTGGCCAGCCATCATGTGACCCTGTGGAAGCTGATGGTGACCGGGTGCAGGCAGGGCGCCGGATGGTAACTGCATCTGACGAGAGGCTGCCTGCAGCTGAGCAAGCTGCTCTGGTCTCAAACCTAACAACAGCATGGGGAGACAACAATATAATGGCAGTCGTTATACTACGGGGTTATCACCCAGCGAAATTAACTAGTAGTTATGTTAATATGATGGGTTTACATCTACTAGGGTGCTGATTTGCAATCAACTCATAAGCCTAGCACTCCCCAGTACTGGCGCCGATTGTCCAGCAATGGAGCAAAATAAACCTACCTGAGTCATAAACCAAGATCCGGGACAGCTAGGCCCGAAAACACTGTTTAGCGGAAAATTGAAAGAACCTTACAGAAGACGTTGGGTCACCTTAGTACAAGCAATAACATTGGTCAAAAACTAGCAAGGTTGTTTACGAATATACAACGACTAAAGCTTTTCGGAATTTCAGGAAACTTCTCAATTCATAGATGGAGCCCTTACAAGCTCTGGGAATTTTGCGACTGTACACGCCGTAACGAAATACTTTAACGGTGTAAGACAACTCCTGACTCCTATTACTATACCATTACTGCAACCCAAATACCACGCTCGTTTCAAAGCCATTCTCTCCTACACAAGGTCTCCAATGTCGCTGGGTGCCCTCCTGCCTTCCTCAATCGTTGTGGCCCACACTGACCATTACGGCCCTTGTCTGGCTTGCTATATGAGATGCTGGTATTATAGACGCAGAGGATGGTGTCTACTGTTTATGGCGCTGTGTGCACTCAGATCATTCTTATAACAACCAGGACTTGAACCCTCTGACGAACCACTCGAATCAGTAGTCTAACGATTGGAAAAAGAGTCAACCCACCCACGCCACATACAGAGCGTGTTTCGGGTCAGTAACATATGCCAGCAGTTAGGGAAGGCATTTTACCTTGAGGAACATGTCCCGGCTGTAGTTGACCAGGCTGTATCTGGGCTTGACTGGTCATAGCCTGTATCGCGGCCTTATTACTTATGATATCATGCAGTGCCTGCTCCAACTCCGGATTAGACTGAGCTCCCAAACTCACCTGAAACACACCCAGGCGCCGTTAAACTACCCATCCGTTATCAAGTCTCATCAAACACAAGTGTGAGGGCAAGGACAAAACTATATACTGACTACATTATGCTTTTTACTAACCTAAGACCATTAATTAACGTCAGCAAGTTTGTGATCAATTTAAAACAGGCAGACGCACTCGTGATTACCAGAAAGATCTCACGGAGTGTTAACATTTTCTACCAACCGATGTGGCTTATGACCGTCTTTATCCAAACTGGGTACGTATGTATCAAGCGATTTCTCCCCAATATTTTCCAAAATGAATCATCTATATTTGGCAGCAAGAAAATATGAGTTGGGAATTTGGAGCGTGGGCATGTAGTCAACTAGTTACCATCGAAACTGTAATTATGGCATTTTCATATTGAACGCCCCTAACTGATCTTTAAATTATGAAGACGACAAAATGGAGTAGCCGGTGATCGGCCATCACGACAAGTGGAAATACGAATGTACAATCGCTTACCGGTACCATGTGACGCAGGGGCATCATGCCGGGAGGAATCTGGACCAGACCCTGGCCAGATGCAGACAGTCCAGGTATCTGACCTACAGCGGAAACAATAACTGGTCAGCTCACACGGGCAGTTGAAAGGAAGGATCCTGAGAATTAATGTGACAGAAAGACAATCACAATCCCTGCCAGCAGCAAGACCCAGCGTGTCGTAGACAGAGAAAATCTTGCCTTCTGATAAATGTTGCCGATTGGCTCATATTAAAAAACTGAGCCAGAAAACTGATAAACAGTAGCACCTCTTACAGCCAATCCCCCCATAGAACCCAAAACCTCAAGGTCTGCTCCCTTATAGAACCCATCCTGTTATAAAGTTGGTGCACTCAGAGACCACACCCACTCTTATAGTGCTAAAATTCCATTTTGGTTTACTGTTGTGCTCATTTTAAATACTGAGGGGATAATACACAATGTAGATGGGTGGACAGGATTAAGAGTCTATGTCAGCGCGGATTGAGGAAAAGAACAACAGCCGAGAGCAGCTGCATTGATGCCTATGAATTCGCTTATGGGTTACTGAATATTTTATAACCCCGCCCAATGAGGGACGGGACTCGCTGTAATGATGCTGCCGCTCTCAGTATGAGAAGTGGGTTGCATACTGATTGGGGATGGGAACAGCAGGGCCGGAACACATCACACGACCCAACCGGAGAACAGGAAAACGATGAGAGAACACGAATTGTGGACTGCACGCGTAATATAAATAGATGATAACAATAAAGTGTAAGTTAACTAAATTAGCTACCAAAACACTTACTCTCCGTCTTTTGGTCGGACGCGCGGTCTGAAAAACAAGTCAACAAAAACCCGTCACTAGTCTGTCAGCAGACAGAATGTCGCTAGAGAGAAGGTGCCCCGGAGTACGCACAGTGACTACTCTATGCGCAAGCTTGGCAGTGACTACGTTCGAGGTAGGTGAATAGGAAAAGGGTAACAAGTACCTGGGTGAAGTTGCAGACCGGCTGGTAACATGCCCTGCGGAGCTCCGGGTCGTATCAATCGAACCTGTCCATCAGGCATCTGTATGGGGACCAATCCTGTGAGCAACAAAAAAGGCAACACTTACACCAATGCAATTTAAGTTTTATCTCGAATCATGGTATATGGCTTTATCAGTGGTACGAGTGGGTTTAGTCAACTACAAGAAATTTGAACAATGTCTCATGCTTTAACAAGCAAGACTAGTACTCTGCAACTAGTGGTTTTGTTGTTCCCGAAAATCAGTATTTAAAAGGTGGCCATAAACTCAACATCCACCAGCAAGCTGCCACCCACTCCCAACTCTCCCCTCAGGACAGACCATAAACGACATGGCTACAGAAGGAATTACCAACCTTGCATGCCTGATGCAGCTGATGTTGGCGGAAGTAGCATCATACCATGCGGTAGCTGACCAGGTTGCATGCCTGGTGGTATTTGCCCGGACGGTAATCCTGAAGGTAGTTGTCCTGGCTGAAATCCTGGTGGTAACTGCCCCGGCTGCATACCAGGATGCAACTGGCCAGGCTGCATGCCCGGTGGCAGCTGTGAGTGCTGTGTGGTTGGCACGCCGAGTTGGCCAAGTTGAGCTGAGGAGGCTGGTGTCACCTGACCGGACTGGAGAGGAGGGAGTGCGCCTCCCATTGCGGTGATATGAGCGGGCACGGGCATGTTAACCAGACCACCGAGGCCAGGCAGGCTGGGTAGTGCTTCCGCTTGAGCTTCTACAATATGCAGTCAATTTCACATAAATTGCAGAACAAACTGCACAAAGATCAAAATCTGTGAATATCAACTTGGGTAGATATTTCGGATCTATCCATTAGGACAGAAAAGTAGTTTGGCTAAAAGACTCGAAGACTCGAGCCTGTCCACACACGCGTACCACACGGAAAAGATAACTTCAAGGTTGACCCCCTTTAATTAGTCTAGCCATCCTAATCCGACCACAGTGACAGGCAAAGCGGCGCCAAAACTGGACGTTAAAACCAATAGTTTTTCACCATCATGGCAGTACGCTTTCACTCCCACCCAGTGATAACTCACCTGGTTGAGGCGGTGTGGGCTGAACAGTGGCCGCAGCTGCCAGATTCCCTGGCTTCGAGTCAGGGTCGATAAATGCGCTATCCTCATCTATCAGCGAGTCCAGATCGGTGGGCATCTTACCCCAGGGTATGAACGCTGCGCCCGCCTCTACCTCCCAAAACTCTTTCAGGTCTGGACTGTCATTAATGCTTTTAGGCGGTGCCCAGTTGACCTAAGCAGAAACCACTAACCATGAAAAAAATGACAGTGTAATGGCACAAAACGACTCTTCATATTGTTCTCAGAATCCAAGTTTTCCCTTAGCCTTATGGCTGCTCAAGTCGAATTCATGCCAAGTGCTTGAAGAATGAGAATATGGGAATATGAAATCCACCCTAAGATTCCATGATCTATAAAGGTGCCGCTTCAGTCCACTCTGCGACCGGTCCACCTTTGGGAAGTCGGATATCTTTGTTGAAGGTATGAACCAAGTCAGGCGTAAAGAAGAGTGGCAGTAGAACTGGGGCCAGTGTTTGTCAGTGATAATTATAAGAGGAAATATCTCACCTTGAGGTTATTGCCGAGTAATCTAGCTCCGGACAACCGATCTCTACATATGGCGGCATCTTTCCGATTCTCTATGGTTACGTATGCGCAGCCACGTGGTTTTATCAGCTACAACCGGGTATGGAAAGGCGTAACTACACTGCATGGCATTTTGGTAGATCATATAAAAAGACGAGTAGAAACTTGAATACCCACCGTAAGAAACAGATGCATGTACTCACATTAACATTGGTGACTTTTCCGTATTTCTCAACGATGGAAACTAAATCACTCTCTCCAGTCTGCTTGTTAAGATGGCCGACCCACAACGTACACGAGCATACTGCAATGAAACCACTGCAGAAGTGACGCACTGCATGAGTGACACACAGTTGACCGCGCTCACCGCATGAGCACTCTCTGCCAGGTCAACTTGCTGTTTTGACGTACAATTTAGCAACAAGGAAATAGAGCAATAAAAGGAACAGATTCAAACATTTTTCGGTTTGGTGCTCTTTGCTTACCTATAACGTGACCAGGTTTTATAGGAGGTAGACCAGCCTTCCCGCGGGCCCGAGCCTTCTCCTTCTCCGCTCTCTCTTTCTCCTCGCGCTCTCTGCGCTCCCGTCTCTCCCGGCTGCGGTCCCGCATTCTCCGCTCGTGTGATAATGACCTTGACCGACTGCGCCGACGGCCTTCACGACGATCGCGAGATCGAGACCGGCGTCTGTCATGGCGATCACTGTCACTATGAAGGAAGAGAATCGTCTGAGGCAACGCTTGTCCATATCGGTTAGAGTTTCAACCTGTTTCACCCTACTACATAACAGTACAACTCCCCCAATCCCTTTTGGCCCACATGTCTTTGATGTCATATAATTATAGAATGATTGACCAACCATCACACATACCGACTCGGTAATCACCGAGAACATAAAAATATTCTTCCCCAATGTAACTTGAGCACCTACCTTCTCCTGTCATCTCTGTGATCGCGCTGTGGTTCCAGGGCTTGATGAACAGGCTCCGGTTGTGAGGCGGCATGACTGAAGTGACCGATGGGGGTCGGGTTGTAATTCGTTCCATTAGCCACAATGGGTGCCTCTTCCTGCAGGTAGGGAAATATTTTGGCCTGACTCATACGATCCAAACCAAATCCAAACGCTGAGCTTAGACGCAGAAGTTCCTAGGTTAATTTGCGATAAGGGTACTATTAAATAAAGGGGCCTCTCCGTAAAGGACCAGTGTCGTTGAGGCCAACCCTGGGACATCTCGATAGCAAGCATCTGGCTTAGTAAAAGGAAATTATGATCCAATCTATCACCAAAATAACTGGCAGAATTTGCAGCAGAACAGCAACAGCAAAATACACAAGCTTCATTAGCGGATAACTGCAAAGTCTCAACTGTATTACCGGGACTGGCGGGACATTTGGAGCTTGTTCAGTGGGCATCTCCTTCGTCGCAGTCACTGGTGGCTAAGAACAAATGGGTTAACATGAATGCAAAGTGACTATATATTAGGGTACAGTGACCACACCTTAGCTCACTGAGGCAGACATGAGATTACCACGGGTTGGAAGCGACTCTGTCTCTTTGGTGCTGGAGGGGTGGGCTGGGGCGGCTCCGCCTTGAGCTGCTGCTGCTTCTGCAGAACCTCATTCATCTGTTTTAGCTGCTGTATCAGCATGGCTTCCTGCAACACTTGCCTGCAAGAATAAAATCACACATGGGTCATTATTGAGGCAAGAAAAATGAACAGTGAGTTCACAAGGTGGCCATGAAGTTGGAGGGGCAAATGTAACCCAGGCAGGAATCGCAGTGGAAACAGTTGAGATCGAAACAGGACGAGATACATACACATTCTCGCCAGGCTTAGCTGGTTTATCGTCATCATCGCTCTCCCCGTAGTCATAATCCAGCAGCTTTTTATCTATGACAGACTCGGCCTCCGCTTTCTATAAACGAAATCCTTATCAGTAACAACTATCAGGCCAGACTAAGTGTGTCTAGTTGGGCCCAGACGAAACCGTGTCTAGCACTGACTGAGTGAGACTGGTTATTGGGTGAAATCAATCAGAGTAAGTGGTGGTGATGACATGCAGATATTCCCAGTATCTGTATCTTTAACCCATGTAGTGAACCTTTGTCTTCGCTTCTTATGTCGGTTACACTCTGGCGATGAGGAGAGGGGTAGACGAGACTAACCTTTGCCATCATAAGCTGTTTGGTGAGCTGCTCCAGACTAGCCAGTAGCTGTGTATCCACTCCTGTACCTTTATCCGGCTGCACCTGTTTCAGCTGAGCGGTCTGTTGTAGCAGCTGTTGCTGCAGCATCTGTAATTGCTGTAGCTGCATGTGCTGCATGTTAGCCTGTGACTGTGCGCCGTCACCAGCCTGCAGGAGAGGAAAATAGTGAAACAGTGGTTTAGTGATTATTCTACACAGTACTTAGTACAGCGAGAGACTTCACTACATCTCCCGGTATGGGTATCCATTTGTTGGGTGACCCTTATTGGAGAAATCTTCTCTACGAGCGCATGTGATGTGGCCCTCATCCAAGCTGCATACATTATTACCATAAAGTGAAAATATCTTTTCATTTGATTTGTGGTCGTAACAACAGAGATCAGAGGGGGAACCAATCGAACGCCTGAAAACAGCGGTTACTGTATTCGAGGGGAGTTGACGGAACTGAGCAGCCGAGCGCATACGAGTGGTGCGGATAGGCGGAGACACTTACCTGTGTGATATCTGTAGAGGACATGGCAGCCTCCTTGGTGGCAGCTGGCTTCGGGTTTGTGGCTCCGCTTGTTTTCTTGCCAAAATTAGCAGTGGCTAACTCCACTTTTTTATGCACTGCAAACAAACAAGACACTCAAGTCAGGACAGCAGATGAGAAAAGAACAAAAGGTGGTCAACTTAGCAATCAACTCAGCACAGATAATAGCGTCAGAATCTGACCAGTTATAGTCACTTTAAAAATTCCTATTTCACCCACGAAAACTTTTTGGCTTTTCTTCAATACTCCGAAACGTACGGCAGATGATATTCAAATGCTGAGGGCAGTCCGATCCAGAGGTCCATAAACAAGATGAAAATAACGAACAGTTTCTGTAGGCCATCAAACGAGACAATAAATACCGGAATATAAAAACTAAGCTGGCAGCTTGGCACGAGTAAATCGCTATCCATAAGCACCTTCGACCTCTAGCTTTGTTAGGGTCTCAGGAATCAGATACGCTATAAGAAAGACAGAAACAAAGTATGCGGCTGCTGCGAACTCACCAGACTGAAAGAGCGCCGGCTCCTGAGGATCCTTCGCCAGGTCCATGAGCGGCTGGATAATATCTGTCGGGATAACACTGTTCTTCTGCCAGAGGTTTAGCACCCGAACTATCTTACTCTGTGCAAACACAAGGAGAGATTGTCCATAAAGATGACCTCACTACACAGGCGACAACCAGGACATTCATATGCGACATTCATGCCAGCAATCATCAACTGAACAAAGAATGCTATCGCAGCCTGGATTTACATCCATAGCCTTACCTTGTCAGATTCAGGACATTTGTAGAGACTCTGAAAGGTGGTGCAGATATTTTTACAGAATCGAGCAGCAAACAGATCCTTATCAACACCATACTGGTGTCGAGATTGGCGTATGATGGAGTCCATTATATACAATCCAGGAACTTTGTATTCAGGTTTGCACTACAAAACATCAATGAGCCTTACCCACTACAAAGAGTTGAATTCTATGCAATATTTATGGTAACAATTGTTTCAGTAAAAGTAAACCATGTAAAATGCAGTTCCAAGAAACATTCATCACTGATATAATCGCACATCGAAACTTACCTTTGTTATGAATTTTTCGACACACTGAACCACGTGTTTGTACATCTTCACTGCTTTCATCGCCCCCTTTGTGATAGTGGACATTTTAGCCTTAGAAATGGGAGGCTTTGTCTTATAGAGAGCATCAATCTACAAATACAACCAAGTACCTAGGAGCTCACAATCATACAAATTGCAGCGGAGAATAGTTATAGAGCGCTGTCGCCAGACCGCTGACATTTTATACTTGCATATGGGTATCACCATGGGCCACCTGTTAATAAACAAGGCTTTGCCCTAATAATGATATCCAAATGAGATATCCGATCCTAATCTCGGAAGATGTTATTCTAGCGATGTTCGCCAGACATTTTAATTCTGCAGCACTGAAATTATGGCTACCCTGCATATATTTGCAGTTTGACTTTTACAGTACCCGCCGGTATTGCTAATAAACTCTGCTGTGCATTCAAATTCTGCTGAATTCAAATGACTAGCAAACATCGCAAAATTAACATCTTCCAAGATTAGGGTCACTTGAGGCACTATATGCATGCAGCTGTACCTGTAGTCTCGAGTAGGACCGACAGGTGAAAGTGATCAACCAGACTTACTTGGAGTTGGACTAAGAGCAAATCATGTTGATGTAGATCAGAAGCCAGATGCGCGTTGCACTCCTGTCAATTGCTCATTCACAGGCGAATTTCAGCAGCAACACAATCAACAGACACCAGTCATCATGATTCCACTTTCTCCGACTCAACTTTCAACTCAACACTCATTCATTCAGCAAATAATCATTAACCGACTTACTAACTCAGTAACTGAGTAACTAGTCAGTTATTACTGAATTAACTAAAGTTTAAAGTTAAACCCAAATGCAAAAGTCAGCATAAGTCACTCAGTATCCCTATCAGTATCACTACTCACTAGTTAGTTACTTAGTTAGTAGTACTTACCAGTTTACTGTTTAAACTTTAATCAATTTATTTGGAAATTAACATTATTAACTGAACTGAGACTGAGAGTAAAAGCCAAAAGGGCCAACCGATAACTCACTGACTGAACCCAGTCAGTCCGTGAGTGAGTGGCTAGTGACTAACTAAGAATTAAAGATGTGAGTCTGACTCTGATTAGTGAGGATTGAATAATCAGTAACTCTAACAACTCGTGACTGTGAGTGTGACTGTGAGTCTCAACTCACTTCACTACTCACTAACTCAGTCAACTGTGAACCATAATGGTATATTAGACTCTTTCCAGTCTACAGTTTAACGGTTAAAACCAATACTGGTGGATATTCACCTCGTTGGTGAACGCTTTGACGTGCTCCATGATGCAATTTGTCAAAGCCAAACTAAGTAAGGGTCAGGCTTTTCTTTTTTCTTCTCAAAGCATGCAAAATTTCAGAACGCCAATATGGCGATCGAAAGGCGGCTAGAAATATTTCAGCATTTACCATTGGACAATCATCAGTACTTTGTCCAATCAGCGTCGAGATTTGAAACTTCTTTGGGTACCATCTACGGGATTGGAGTTTTCTTCTTTATGCAAAGCTCTTTGGCATGTTGGCGGGGCTAGTCCCATTCGCGCTGCCCAGACAACCAGAGACGTACTAAAAGAAAACCTGGTATATACGCTGCTTTTATTCGTTTTAGCAAGGCAAATAAATATCTACTAACGCAATTAGCTTAGTCATCACTAAAGAGTCTGACACCTTGTGATGCCACATTCTTATTTCATACACCTCCCATCATTCACTACCATTAGTAACAGCACCACTATGCCTATCCGTACATGGCATGGACTTGTCTCTAATAGCCATGGATAATTTGTTGTAACAATCCTGGACTAGTTTTTACAAGCGATATTTATCAACTATATATCAGTCTCATTTAGCACAGCATATAATCATAATCACACAAAATACGTGCTAAAGACTAGACGTCGCGAGAGATGCAGAAGCAACGAGGTATGTTTTCTATATGTATATGTACTTTATGCTGTGGCTAATGCGCGCCCATTTCATCCGGATTGTTTATAACTATACATCGTATCTTATACCATCAGCTTTTGTTTCAGTTTTGTGGTGGGGACAAAAGATGAACTGAACCAATAAATAGTACCAGCTAAAACTGACCCTATGTAACTCTTGTGGAGTGTATCTGCCGATCTGAAACTCAGTCCCTGTTTCAGGAAGACACTATTGTGGCTGAACCAATGTAACTGTTTTGACTATGAAGTGTAGATCTCAGATCTTTGTCTTGACTTCGCGCAGTTACCAAATTACGATCCATTGGATTATTGTCATGCACACAGTTGAAATGATATGTAAGCCATTCACCTGTATTCACAAGTTTATTCTTATCATCATAATACCTCAATGGTGTCAGCTCTTATCTATGTGTATACATAATGTATTTTAGGAATAAAGTTTTATAGTTTTATTATATGTGCCATGTGTGTATTATCGTTTTACTGCAATCAGCCAACCAATGCTCTTCTGGTAAGATCCAGCAGAGGCAGTTTGACCATAGAACTATTTTGCCGTGATTCGCAATCGGAGACTGGTGTGCAAGGGGTTATATTCTCAAATGCTGTCGATAATACGGGCAGAGCCGGGGTCTGATCCCTAGAACTCGATGTCAATGAGGCATCTTTAAAGTTGATATCATCAATCAGGTGGCTGCATGGGGGAGTGGCTCCTGTCTCATAATTCTTGTCCCCATTAAATTCTGCAATAAAACAGCAGCAGAT
>Ga0224511_10002401_pt1 | contig 12585 bp, 14 predicted proteins | sample SF_May12_sed_USG_2_FD_169988 | JGI IMG/M metagenome (GOLD analysis project Ga0224511, IMG submission 169988) | Sediment microbial communities from San Francisco Bay, California, United States - SF_May12_sed_USGS_8_1 | ecosystem: Environmental > Aquatic > Marine > Sediment | place: USA... | reverse complement strand
ATGGCACTTACCCAGTGGAAAGTTGCTATTGGGTCAATACCGCTCTCATCTTTCAACTAGCAACTGGAAAGAGTCTTTTATCGGAAACATGACTGCTTTTATTGCTTGGGAAGGGTCTTTGGTGGATTATGGTTCAGCAATGCTGAACATGAACCACCGACTGATATCTCAAAAAGTGCGATGCCTTGCGGATGCTGAAAAATCGAATGTCTTGATTGAAAATGCAGAACCAAACAGCATAGTGTTTGTGGCAGCAGCACCATTACCATTGCCGTATCAAGTCAGAATGGAATTCTCAATACTGTCTACTACAAATCATTTGGATGTAAATCAGGCTACAACTGCACGAAATTCTCAATCTGAACAAGTTATTGAACATGGACCTGATGAAGTAGACAGTTCGTCGGATCACCATGTCAATGATAGCGCAGGTGCTAGTGCTAATCGTGCAACTACGGGTTTGGTACCTGTCTCCGAAGCAAAGGTGTCCATTTCAACCTCTACTGACTTGGTACCTGATGTCCCTAAATCTCAATGGTCTGAAGACCAACCCGGTGATGATGACCGGTTAGAGAAAATGGAGAAAGTTCCTACAATGGTCCAACCTACCATAAAACCGGTTGTGTATCACAACCATCCTAAGGTGATAACAGGTCATGGTAGAAAACCTGGGTCTATTACCACAACAATGCCACGGGTCCCGAGTGTGAGGAGAGAAACCCCTGCATATTTTGTCGAATTGACAGAAGAAAGTGCTATGAAATACAACACAATGAGGAACAACAATTTTGACCAAACGAACCAGCCAAATAGATCGCAAGCTGTGACAAAACATTCTCGAAATATCACTGAACGAATCTACAAACGATTCGTTACCAGGCCACCACTTCCAGGGCCGGTCTCTCCAATTATACCTAAAGTCAACTTCATCCCTGTAGATAATCCACATGGAGGAAAGTTAATTGGCGGTCTTGCCATAACTCTAATTGTTATCATTGTATTTCTTGTTTTATTGTCAGATATTCCTTATGCGATGCGGTGGTGCCCATATTTTAAACGCAACTGTACTGATGGTTGGTACCGCTGTGCTGGCCAACAGCCTCCTAAAAAGAGAGGCGCACGCGTTGCCAGAGACAGATTCAGTGTTGAAGCGTTATGTGATGCATCTAGTATTCATCTTTTGAGGCGCCACACCCGTCTCCAGAGTAGTTACACACTTGGGGAACACGACAATGATGCGCACTCAATGAGTGTTCATTCAAACCTAGAATCTGAACCTTGATTTCTATCATATTTTGCACTTATTTTTGTTCCATTATTATCTATAGTTCAGGTCCAAAATGTTGTTTTCTCTTTTGAATTACTGTGTTGTATGTATGTACCGTATTGATTATGAAGGTGCGTTATACAGTATAATCATTACAAAATTCCAGTACCTGTTTTCTCTGGAGTCAAACCATTGAACAGTCAGTGGCTGCGCCTGTCGGTCGACAAAGTTTGTGATTCGCCAGCTGTCTTGCCAACATTATTTAAACAAAACATCTGTAATAATATGCCAGATTTTTCAATTTAGTTTATATCAATAACTTTTAACCGCAGAAATTTTGTGTTCTGGTTAAATAATGGCCAGGTATGAGGCCCAGAATAAGACTTTGGTAATGAGCGCTGTAATTGGCTGCTCGTTGTTGTATTGCAGTTGGATGAGCGAATGAAGCAGACTACCAGCCTTCTCACAGCCGTGTGCACTGCACAGTCTGGTGATGTCACACATATGCTTCCCAGTGTCTGTGTGGTGATTACCAGCCTCATAAAATATCCAGTGCCAGCGGTTCATCTTTCTCCTCTGCTTACTGATGTGATGATTGCTGCACTAGGCGATCAGCTATTTGGTGAGTTGGCTTGCATCATTTAAACTGGCATATGGCAACACCATGTCTCATCAAACCTCAAGTCAGTATTTCTTGCAGGGGAGCAGCTGAGTATTCTTATTCAGCGTCTGCACGAGGCAGCTTGTCAGCTTCCCGCTAAATGGTGCGATGAGCCCCTCATCCAGCAAAGGAATCGACTCCTGAAGCGAATCGCTGCTGAGTCACCATACCCAGCAGCAGCCTTCGCCTGCTTCTTCCCCCTACTGAGATACTGCACCGTGCAGGGAAATCTGGGCGATGACCAGAAGTCCTCCATTTTGGGCGTCTTTGAAGCTCACGCCAGCCTGCGTTCTGATCTAGACACGGTAAGCTTACTTTAAGTTTACTCTCTGTAGCATCTTGGTTTTTTTTATCATTGGTCACATCTCACAGTTTTCTCTCCTATTTTAGGATGGGCCAGCAGTCTTGCCACGGAAAGATATGTTTGAACTCCTGTTAAAAATGGTTGATCTGGAACACCACAAGTTGAGCAAACAGGCTGGTGAAGTATTGCTTGCCGTAGCTAGGTGTGCTAGCGGGGAGGATGGCTGTACCTTGGCTGAAGATGACGAGGTGGACATACTTCTTCAATCTCTGACGAAGATTAATGCTTCTGTGCGAACAATCGCTCTACAGGTGAACAGATTGAGTGAAATCAAAAATTTATATTATAAGTTGCCACCCATCGTGTCAGTCTATATGTTTCTGCTCAAACTCAAGACATAGAAATCTTGTCAATCTGCTTTAAAAGGTTCGATGTGTGTTTTCGTGTGTGATTATTTGTGTAATACGTAACGTTACCTTCAGAGTACATTTGCAGTGGTTTTTAGAGTGGTTCTAGCGACTTTGCTGCCCATTCAAGTCCAATGTAATGAAAACTCATTGAAACCCGCTAATCTTTACATACCTCTTGTGATTTTAATAGGCTCTGCAGGAGATGCTGGATGTCTTGCCCACGCCAGATTCTGATCCTGACCTAGGTTATGTTGTTATGAGGCGGCTCTGGGTCGCTCAGTTTGATGAGGACAAATTCATACAGACCCTTGCTAATGAGTGAGTACAGCTGAATTGTCATGTTTCATTTCCACGCACCCAGTTATGGTGCCCATGGCCATTTGACATAGATTTATTATCAATTTTCTAACAAAACTATTTACGACCTATGTTTAATTAATAGCTAAGATATTTGCACTCTTGATTTCCCTTGAGACCTTCTTACTGGATGGGCTTCTGCAGGTTGTGGAAGAGTCTTGGCCTACAGCTGGAATCCACTATAGCCTCAGCTATGATGGAGGATATTATGTCAGATATAGCGTGCATAAGGAAGGCTGCTGTGGAGGCTCTGACTAACTTGCTACGCGAGAACCCTGATGATTTGTCAACTATCGCCCAACTTACTACCTCACTATACGAGGAGAAGCTCTATGTGAGTTATGCACTGACCAGAGTAGCTCATTCTGTGCCTGTCAAGTGACCTGTATTCACTCATCCCGCCTGTTTTGTCATAGAGACACAAAGAATACTCATCTCTGATTCACCATTCTCACCGATTTACTTTGTTATTGTAGATGCCTCCTCCTGTCTTTGATAACTTTGGGAGAGTGATTCAGTCACAGTCACCTGATTTGTGGCCTGCTCGTTCCGGGATGGCCCTGTTGCTGCGAAGCATATCGCCTTTAGTTACCAGCGATATGGTTGGTGATTTGATTCGATTTTATGTGCCCAAAGCTCTCCATGACAGAAACAGTGAAGTAGCTGTAAGCATGCGTGAGGCTGCTGTGGCACTTGTTGACCATCACGGCAAGGTAAGTTGATTCTCGGAATTCAACTTGTCATAGGGAATATTGCGAAGCGCAGGTCTGGGGTGTATATTTGGTCGATTACAAAACTTCAGTACTTAAATTCCGTATTGACTACGTTCTATTGATATGTTTGTTATTATACTACTTCCAATTAGACTATTAAAAACAAGATTTCTTCTCCCAGGATAATGTACAAGTTTTGCTGCCAATTCTGGAGACGACCCTCAATGAGCTGCCTGATAATGCCAGCTATGACGTCGTACGCCAGGGTGTGGTCGTGCTGATGGGAAATCTAGCTAAACATCTCGATAAAAATGATCCCAAAGTGAAGCCGATTGTGGCTAAGCTCATTGCATCACTGTCCACCCCATCACAGCAGGTAGGTTTGTGGTCTGTAAACTAACGGCCCCTCTTCTTATTCTATCCATCTTTTAAAGTGTATAAGAGGTTGCGTCGGATTCACTTTAGCCAGTTGGTGAAAACACGGCGGGCGCGAGTCAAACTCTTTGTCTTCTCCGGTCCAAAAGTTGTTGACTTAGCAAACCAGCGATGTTTTTGTACAACTGTTATTGCGGCAGGCAATCATGATGCCTGATGGTTAGGGCGATGAGATCTGTGGTTACTTATATGCCCGGTCATTGGTTATGCTTGCCTTGGTTTGTACGCAAAAGTCGTTGATAACGGCCGAATGATTGTTATACCCGGTGTCTTGCTAAGCAAGATCAACCAGTGGCCATCTTGACTCCAAATTATTATGTCATATTTTGTTTTCTCATCAAAAATTCACAAAAAATGGTTTACATCATGAATACATTGTACAATGAGTGAATTTTTGAACAGTGAATTTTTAAACAAATGCTAAAACAGCAAAAACAACTTCATTTTCTGTTTAGCCTATATAGTGAGTCAGGGGCTTGACTACAGAATCCGTGTTTAGGTAGGGATGAATCCGAAGGGAATCGCTAAGCTCCACCCACCATCGTATTGTGTCATAACTTATCAGGCATTTGAGGCAGCAGATTTTGAGCAAGATCTTCCCAGAAATGAGAGCAAGGGTACAATGTGTGAGCATGTTTATCGGCGCACTAACACTTTAAATAAATCTGAATGGCGGTCTTTTTTTCAGGTGCAAGAGGCAGCGTCTAACTGCCTCCCTCCTCTTGTGCCAGCTATCAAGGACCAGGTGCCTGAACTGGTGCAAAGGCTGCTGCAGCTGCTACTCACCTCGGATAATTATGGAGAGAGAAAGGGAGCTGCATATGGCCTGGCTGGTCTCATCAAGGGGAGCGGTATCCTCATGATGAAACAGCTTGACCTGATGACCTCGCTGACTACTGCCATACAAAACAAGCGAAGTGCCAAGGAACGAGAAGGTACAGCCATATGATAAGTTACACAGCCATCCAGGTCCGCGTTCGCAAAGCCTTTTCCATCGTTTTCCCCAGGTATTGAATGTGATGCGATTTTATTTTATAGGCGCTTTGTTTGCATTTGAAATGCTGAGTCTGATGTTGGGCCGTCTTTTTGAGCCATACATTGTTCATGTCCTGCCGCATCTGCTACTCTGCTTTGGTGACAACAATGGTCATGTCAGAGACGCTGCCAATGATACATCACGAGCTGTCATGAGCAAGCTGTCAGCACATGGGGTCAAACTCGTGTTGCCTCTTCTGCTCAAAGCCTTAGAAGAAGACTCATGGAGAACGAAGTGCGGTGAGTTTGGAAAAGTCAGAATAGGTACACCTTAGGGACAACTGGAAATGTCGGAGACATAGGCAGTACAGTCACATTATTTACCTCACTCTGAGTTGCTTTCTTGGCTGCACAGTGACACAGTGACACAGTGACACTGACACTGTGACACTGTGACACTGTGACACTGTGACACTGACACTGACACAGTGTTACAGTGACACTGACGCAGTGACACTGACGCAGTGACACTGACGCAGTGACGCAGTGACGCAGTGACGCAGTGACACTGCATTTAGACCACAAAAACGCATCATCCATTATGCTACTAATAAACAGGCTGGCCAGCTACTGGTTTTTTGGAATTGAGAAACTCTAACGGAAGGAAAACCAACCTAAACATACTTCTGCAGTAAAAATTCAGCTTAATTGGATACGCTCTCGTCTGTACTCATATCAATAATTCACTGTTTTAGGCTCTGTGGAGTTATTGGGAGCTATGGCGTTCTGCGCTCCCAAGCAATTATCCGCCTGCCTACCGCAGATTGTCCCTCAGCTAGTAGAAGTGCTCGCCGACTCGCATGCCAAAGTACAGGGTGCTGGAGCGACTGCGCTCAGCCACATCGGCGAAGTCATCAAAAACCCCGAAATTCAATGTGAGCTAGCCAACCAAACCACTCCGCCTATGTTATAAGAAAGCTGTAGTCGGTATCGATATTAAGTTTTTTCGACAATAAGAAAACTAGGGTTTGTTATGAAGCCAGTTTGGTTGTGGATGACCTATCCTATCTGTTGAGAAAGGCCCCGTTGCGCTGGGCTCTCCCATTTCTGCGTACAGTAGAGTTAGAGTAAGGTAGTTTGGTATGCAGACTGTTTGCATTCTTCTCTGGCGTTTCAGGTATTGTACCAGTTCTGCTGGAAGCGCTGAAGAATCCCGCTCACAAGTCCACTCCATGTCTGCAAGTGTTGCTCGACACTCAGTTTGTGCATTTCATTGATGCACCATCACTCGCACTCATTATGCCTGTGGTGAACCGTGCCATCGAAGATCGATCCACTGACACCCGAAAAATGGCTTGTCAGATCATTGGTAACATGTACTCCTTGACAGATCAAAAGGTAGATAGCTGCTCTTCTTAGATGTGTTTATGAAAATTATAGTTCTGTGAAGTCTTCTGTACTCGACCAATATACTTTCCTACATCTTAAATACCTGTTGTAACTGATGCTACAGCAAATTGAAGTAAGGTTTCATGACAAATTGGTACTGAACCGTTACAGTGAAAATATGAACATTAACCACCAGTCTTGTGTTCATTTTAGGATCTGGCGCCGTACTTGCCCAACATCATGCCGGGATTGAAAAAGTCTCTGGTGGACCCGGTGCCAGAAGTGCGTGGTATGTCTGCCAGAGCCCTGGGGGCCATGGTAAGAGGAATTGGTGAGCAAGGCTTTGAGGACCTGCTTCCTTGGTTGATGCAGACATTAACGTCGGATGGCAACACAGTGAACAGGTGAATTTTACAGACTGTCTCTCCAACGAAGACTTGACTTAGATATTTGCATTGTAATTTTAAATTTTATACCAACCCAATTTTGGTTTCCAGATCGGGAGCGGCTCAAGGTCTTTCGGAGGTCATTCATGCTCTTGGTATTCAGAAGTTGCGCCAATATATTGGAGAGATTATTGAAACCGCGAACAGGACTGATATTCCGCCGTATGTGCGAGACGGCTACATCATGATGTTTATTTTCCTGCCAAGCGTGTTTGGAGATGAATTCACCCAGTTCGTCGGCCCAATCCTACCAACAATTCTCAAGGTATGTACATGTACATATATATTTCAATATACTAGTGTGCAGTGGTCCAGGTAACTAGGTGAGTAAGTCAGTAACTTTCGTTTCATGCACTTTTTTTAGGCCCTCGCTGATGAATGTGAATATGTGAGAGACACTGGACTAAAAGCGGGTCAAAAGATCATCAGTATGTACGCTGAGACCTCCATCGAACTTCTCTTACCTAATGTAGGTGTTCAGTTCACTTTCTGATAAGCCACTGATCCCTCCTTATCTAATTTATGTTTAATTGCAAGCACCAGGCTTCGGCATTGGATACAAAATACCATTTTCTAGCTGGTTTTTTTCTGGATAAATAACTGCTAACTATCTGGAGGAAATGAGCATATATTAGCGTATATTAGTGTGATAACAAGTTTGTACATATAAAAGCACATGGACGTGTATGATGTGCGCTATTGGTTACAGCTGGAAAATGGTCTATTTGATGAGAACTGGCGTATTCGACTATCCAGTGTCCAGCTGCTCGGAGACCTGCTATATAAGCTCTCTGGTGTCAGTGGTAAAATGTCCACAGAGACCGCTGATGAAGATGATAACTTTGGTACCGAAGTCAGTCAACAGGTCAGTCCATTCGCGTTCACTCCCTCAGTGTATTATCTTTGGCTTTTGACATGTGTTTAGAATGTGTGTACAAAAGCTACAGAGACTACTAGCATTTCAACCAGGGCAAACAGTAGGAAAACTTTTTAATTATTTGTCTACAAATTCGGCCAGGCCAGACGGTTTTCTGGCAGACTGATCGCTATCGACAGTGTTGATCACTGAATGGCCCGGCGCCGTCCTGGGGTCCAACTTTTTTAATTGGCTGAGATAAATAGTTTTTGCCGTTGCCGTCAGTATTGTACCATATTCGTGTCACTCACTTCCTTTCTGCAATGGCGATCACTAACATCGTTTTAGGCATGTTCCTTATGGCTGCTTGTGTCATTTTTTAGGCTGTTGTTGCCAGTCTGGGTGAGGAGAGGCGTTGTCGCGTTCTGTCCGGTCTTTATATGGGCCGATCTGACACGGCCCTTCTCGTTCGTCAGGCGTCACTTCATGTCTGGAAGATCATAGTCAGTAACACACCCAAGACTCTCAGAGATATCCTGCCGACTCTATTCTCTCTTCTGCTAGGCTGTTTGGCCAGCTCCAGCTATGACAAACAGGAGGTTTGTCTCATCTCCTCATTGCTGCACAGACCATCTTGATCATCCCGGTTTGACATGGATGGCATCGCTTAGCTAATGGCTTGTTCTCAGTATGGTCCATAGTTTGCCCCCATGTAATTGCCCTATGGCAGATAATGAATGTGTATGTAACATCTAGTTACGTGGAGAATCCTTGTTATAGGTAGCGGCACGTACTCTGGGTGATGTAGTGAAGAAACTTGGTGAGCGGGTTCTGCCTGAGATCCTGCCTATTCTCGAGGCAGGCCTCGACACAGAGGATGCTGAAAAGAGACAAGGGGTGTGCATCGGACTGAGTGAGATCATGAAGAGCACCAGCAGAGACCATGTGAGTACACCGTGTGGTAAAATGCATTGAGATACCACACTGTAATGGGATGGTGAGAGAGCTCGTGGCTAGAGCGCTTAACTTGAGATCATAAAATCCGGACCGCGTTCAAACGCCTGCCTCTCCAATTTGTAAGGATGAGCTTCTCACATAATTCCTTGCTTCTACCGCTGCTACAGGGTTCGCTCAATATCACTAGCAAGTGCCCTAATGGGCCAATCATAAATGATAAATGAATATGTATACTTTATACTGTTACAGTAGTAATACCAGTTTTTTATTACAAGTTTACAGTGGTACCGAAGATAGTGTAATTGTTGTTGTTGTTGTTGTTGTTGTTGTTGTTGTAGGTTGCCGGATTTGCTGACAGTCTGATTCCCACCGTCTGTCGCGCCCTGGCTGATCCTGAGGAGGCGGTGCGTCAGGCTGCTGCCAAGACATTTGAGTCTCTGCATGGTAACATCGGACTTCGTTCACTCGAGGAGATTATGCCTACACTACTGGAGAAACTGGTCAGACACTATTATATCTTTCTGTCAAGCCAAAAGCTGTAGCGGTGGAGCATTCATGGTTACAAATGGCTCACCAATGTGAACACTAGTGTTATGGTGTAGTGGGATTCAGCCTGCCAACTCTTCATAAATTTTTTAAAGTGAACCCAAGAAAGGTCACCACAATCAGCAGGGGCTAATATCAGGGGAGCTGATAGCATATTTGATTCCTTTATGCTACGAAAATGTACAAGAAAGCAGCCTGGTTGCTATGAGAAACTAAACCTGTTAATTTTTGGTTTTTGATTTTGAAGGATGATGAGAACCAGAAGGAGTATGCATTGGATGGTCTCACTCAAGTGATGGCTATAAAATCACAGGCCGTTATGCCATACCTTGTACCTAAACTAACGCAGGAACCAATTAACGCAAGAGCGTTATCTTACCTGGCCAGTGTGGCTGGGTCAGCCCTGGATAGAGACCTGCACAGAATACTTGGTGTGAGTTATTGCTTCGCCCTCGGTGAGGTATTTTGCTGGTCTGAACAATGTGTAGCGGTAATAGTGTCCTGTAGAGAACAGTGGAAGATCTCAAACCTGGTGGCTGCTAGTCTAGAGGTACATTGTAAGCCACCCTTCTAGTCTTGAATTTGAGTGACAAAATTGGTATTTTTAGAAGCTTATTTTTGCTTAAAGGTACCGTCACCTTTGGTTTATCTGTAGTGTGCTTTTTGTAGGCTTTGGTTTCTAGCCTGGCTTCCAAGCTGAAGACAGAGTGTCGTGATGAGGAGCTGGGCTACTGCAAGGCTGTTGTGCTTAGCGCTCAGTCTGATGCTGCTGTCAGAACCATCATCGAGGAATGCATCAGATTCTTCTCCAACCAGGTAAAAAACCATAGCTATAGGCACATCTCTGTCTCCAAGTCTCTCTTTTACTTTGTGAGCTACAGTGGAATGGGTTGTCAAATCCAATTCTGCACTGAATACAAACGCTCCGATCTCCCCAATGCCCCCTGCATGGGACCGCTCGGACAGTTAAATGCCCCACGATTTAGTAGGGATTGCTATAGCTCCACTGTCCCTGTGCAGTCAATTAACCTTCCCGTTTTTATGAATTATCCTTCTTTCCACAGGACGATCTTAAGAAGCAGGCCAGTGCTATGATACTTACAGTATTCTGTAAAGACACCAAAATGGAGTACAGAGACCATCTGATGGCCCTGTTCAGAGCATGCACAGCAGTTTTCACCCAAGAGAATACAGATGTACTAGCGAGTGTCTGGGATTGTGTCAATGCTATTGTCAAGGTACATTCTGGCCAAAACCAATCCGCAGCAGAACCCACTTTTCTTATTATGTCTCTGTATACTGACTCAGTATAAGAAAGCCATTCATCCACTCATCTTCAAGGTCTCATCAGTTGACCCTGCCACCGGACGAAATGAAAAGAAATACAATTTCACAAAAATATACCTGTGTGATGTTGTTTATTCGTGATCCTAAGCCTATGGTGTCTATAACCAATATCATCAGATACAAATAGGTTCGAAGGTGTGCAATGGTTCTTGCAAAACTTTCTCACTACCAATAAGTGCATGCCCCATAAACAGCACCTGCTTTTCCACATACCTGTGTGATGCTAAAGTGTCCTTCTCAAATCCACGCAGGCTATTACATTGTTAACAATAAATATTCGTTGTAGAGGATGGATGCCAACACTTGCATGTTACAAGTGCCTACTGTGAGACAGGCACTGCGATATGCCTGCTCTGACTTGCAGCCTGGTGAACTTTTGCCAGGATTCTGTCTTCCTGCTAAGGTAATCTCTATCATTTTACCGTATTGCCATCTCTCAGCATTGCAGCCTTTTTTCCACCGATGCGAACTGTCCTCGATTCAGTGTCGCCCTAACCTAAGATAAGTTTCTCCTGTGTTTCAGGGTCTGACGTGTTTGCTGCCCGTCTTCAGGGAAGGGTTACTGAACGGAGCTCCTGATCTGAAGGAGAGTTCCGCGATTGGCCTTTCTGACGCCATCCAGCGTACCTCAGCAGCAGCACTCAAGCAGTCAGTGGTGCACATCACCGGCCCTCTGATCCGTGTGCTCGGTGACCGATACGGCTCCACTGTACGAGTGGCCACACTAGATGCTATCACTGTCCTGCTCACCAAGGTAAATATTCTTCTTGCCTACCCTTTTGTAGCTACATTTCTGTATCATGCTCCATAACCTGACAGTTGACGTTGGTGACAATCTGCCCAATGAGCTGTCCGTGAGAGTACCATCTCGCAAAAAATTAAATAAAGATTTTTTCCCGCTTTTGAAACTCTATAAACCAGTGTATGGTGCCGGTATTTTACAGTGCGGACCTATGCTCAAGCCATTCCTGCCCCAGCTGCAGACAACGTTCATCAAGGCACTGAATGATTCAGCACGGACAGTGAGACTCAGGGCTGCTGAAGCTATGGCTCAGCTCATCATTATACATGTCCGAGTCGACCCTGTTTTCACTGAGCTCAATAACAGCATAAAGAATCTAACTTATGACACATCGATCAGGTGAGTGTGTGCGTGCGTGCGTGTGTATCTGTTATTTTCTGTTAATTGAAGAGGATCCTAGGTGTGAATAGTCTATGCATCTGACTTGGTAATGTAGATATAGAAATGACTAGGTGTTGGAAGAGGCTTTCATGTCCACATCTTACCCTGACCGAGGCTTACCTTACAACTTGTGGCAGCGGTGTTTTTTTTTGGTATGTGCGGATCGAAATAGTATGTCCAAAAATTACTACAGCACCATCAAAGCATTATATATGGTTCCATACACAACACTGTATCTCTATATATAAGTCAAAGAAAATGATTTTAATTTCTTCATTTGCATATTAATACAATACTTACAGAGAGACATTCTTACACGCACTGAGGTTGTGTTTGAGTGGAGGAGGCGCAAAGATGGGTACAGGTGTGAGAGCTGAGATCACCACTACCCTGCTCTCCCTGATGAGCAGTAATGATGATGGTCTAAAGACTACTGCCGCTGTCTCTATTGGCTGCCTCATCTCCAGCCTGCCTGAGGCTGAGCTTACCGACATCCTGCTGAATCACGTTCTTAGTGAGTGACTCACTGTTTTTATAATGTTTCTTTTTTCCCAAATTCTCTCTTCTCTTGTTTGAGAACATGTCTTTATTTATTTACTGCTGTTGGTAGATCTGTACCTTTATTTTTGTAGATGGGAAAGATAGCAATTGGCAAATTGTGCATGCCCGCAGTGTAGCATTGTTCGGAGCATTGAAAGAAAATCCAAATGTTTTGTTGGCCAACGACCAACACAGAGAG
>Ga0224511_10002400_pt1 | contig 12588 bp, 9 predicted proteins | sample SF_May12_sed_USG_2_FD_169988 | JGI IMG/M metagenome (GOLD analysis project Ga0224511, IMG submission 169988) | Sediment microbial communities from San Francisco Bay, California, United States - SF_May12_sed_USGS_8_1 | ecosystem: Environmental > Aquatic > Marine > Sediment | place: USA... | reverse complement strand
TATTAATGACAAAAGGTACACCTCTGCTGTATAACAAGGTGAAACTTACGAAGATTAACGGATTATTCATGAAGATAGGTCAGTGCAAGGTCAAATAAATCAGATAATATATGTGTTGTTTTGTTTTGATTTCGAAATTCTTTAGTAAAGAGCACAGCAAAATAGTTTCTTATATTTCCATATAAATATGTTTAAGAATAATCGGCCCCAATATCGAAATTGTTCTGACGCCAATTTATCTGGTTTAAATTCACCGTTAACACTAATTCATCAACTGTGATATCATTGTATCACTTAGTTTGTTTGGCGCATAATAAACGCATATGGAAATATTTAAAGATTGTGTTATGCAACATGTTTCAAGCGCTGTGTCTCTTAAATGGACGCCAAATTAAAATATATGGAAATAAATCTATAGCATAACTAAAGTCTGAATCTAGAGCGGTCTCGATCATCATAGAAATTCGGTTCCAGCTAATTTACCCTTGGACTACACTTAGAACCTTAGGGTTGCTCTGTATCTAGAATGGAAGTGAACAACGTTGCAAGGTTTACAACCTTTTCCATCAGTTAATATGCCAAGTTTCAGGAAAACAATGTGGTAGATATGGAACGGACACACAACGCAAGATAAAAGTTTGACCTTTATGTGTGACCTTGACCTTTAACCAAAACATGTCTGACATATGTCTTCCGCACGTACCCTCTGTGAGCTAAACAGTTCAGTCAAGTTTCATGAATATCTCTTAAAGAATGTGGGAGATACCGCGAGGACACATTACGCAGTCTTACACATTAGTCCTTGAATTGTGACCTTGATTGGCGCGGACACAAAAATGTTACAGACAGACTAGAGGATTGACATTCAGAAGGAAAGACGAAGGGCATTTTTGTATTTCCATCACCATTTGCTGTTGCCGATTAAAAAAACATTTCATCACCGATGCATTTATATATATATATATAATTATATGCTTTTAGTTTATGATCGTTTACTTGCGGTTAGGTATTCATAAATATAACTTATTAAATTAACACTCATGTTCAAGTTTTGAACATCTCAATGTGTTTTAGTCAGACATCAGTGATGGTTAAAAGATAGTATGCACACATATTTTAACATATTATTGTACTACAATATATCTTCTATCAGAAACATCTTGAGGCAACTTTGTTTTTATAAAGCATTTTGGAAATATTCTAGATTGCCGCAAAATCATGAAAATCTATACAGGGGTCTTTAACAATGCTGTTTGGTTAAATAACTTACACCAAGACCAAACCTGAATATTTTTCAAGATAGTAGACAATCTCTGGCAGAGTGCGTATCCGCCGTAATGGTGTAGAGTTTGATTGACGCCAAATCTGTTTGTCTCTATGTCATTTTCATCTTCGTCATAATGAGACAACGTTGAAGAAGAACTTAAGAGTCAGTTTTGCAACCTCCTCAATGTTAGCATTCGCGCCAAGTTATTTTACAATTCATCTATTCATGTTGCTGATGTAGTTTTCGGGCGAACAAAAATTTAAACAAAATTCATTATTTGGTATTTTGATGCTCCTAAATGCAAGGTAATAGGAATTCACACTTCTGGTAAAAAGTAAAACATTTGTATCCAGCTTGAATATGTGGGGCAATCCGTTATAAAAAGAACATACAAATAGAAATACTAAAATGATGATAACACATTTAACAAAGAAATAGAAGATAAAAATAAAATTAAAAGTTAGAATTCTAATATTCGGATTCGTATGCATGAAGACTTTAATAGCATTAAAACGAATGATTAAGTATAAATAACCTCTAATGCTAAATTACAGGTACATTTGTACCAAGTCACAATCTCTTACAACAATGATAATACAATGGCTATGTGTCTATAATAAGAAGGTATACAACGAACACAATCAACGGGATCACCGTGAAAAAAAACTATTTTGGGTTCATGGATTGTTTGTCGTGAACTTTTGATAAAAAGAGTTCCACTTTTTCAGGGTATATGCATTCTGAGGACTTTACCATTTTCTCATATTATTTTCATTACTGTAATAACGAAATATTTATTTGTACTTGCCGACAAAAGGCCCGAACCTTGCCAGGGGAAAAGATGCGACACAGTCAACCACACACTGGAATGCCAGAAGAGCTGTGGATGGGAATACTTCATTGGTAGCAGGAATATATATCAATGTCCAGTGTGCGTACTCTAGAAGAAGCGATAACGGAACTCCAGCGTGGTGGAGTGTTGACCTAGGGTCTTTCTACCCACTTACAGGCATAAAAATTTATAACAGAGACAGACACGGTACGCTTTGTTGCAGTTTATATTTTTTCGATATGTCGCATTTACCATTTTATTGAATCTAGTCATATTTGTATCAAACAAACAATAATTTTTTTCTATAGTATGATCTGTTTAGCTTTAAAGTTATCCTCTTACAATCGAAAGTATGTGCAAAGGTTTTTTACAACTGCATAATAAGATGTCTTCAAAAGTTATAAGGTTTTGCTTAAAAGGCATGCCAAGTAAATAGAAAAAAGAAAATATGTGTACTACTGAACTCATATCATGAAACAAAACTTGCTAGATCAACGTATAATGCTAATATTCGAAATAATATCTTTACAGATAGCCGAGCGCGCTTAAGTGGAATGCTGATAACTGGAAATGGAGTTATTCTATATAAAGACGAATCCACCAAAACCTCTTGCTCCAGTTATCCAGCTGAGGGGACCGATGTGTGTAGCGATGTCATTCGAATCCCAATCGAAACAACCTCAGCGGTACAACACTTGACAATCGCGACGAATGATTCTTTCCTAATCTTGTGTGAGGTAGAAGTGTTTGCAGGTAACACAATATACTTCTCAAATGTTTACTTATGTGTTCTGAACAAAATGTTTGCACATATTAACATAAAAAATATTACATAACTTAACGATTTTAGTAAGATTGTTAGTGTGAGTATTGCAACAAAGAGGTCACGTCAGTACAATGACAAATAGACGGTTCAACAATGAGTGTAAATGTAGTGTTAAATGTATAATTGCTAGTGACTGTATCCTATCGACAAATTAAGTAAAAAAGAAAACATAATTCAACATAGAGAGTACACATCATACTCGTGGTCACTTAACTTCTTTTCGAATACTTGATCATTGTCTAACACTTAGATATAACAAATGGCTGAGCAAAAAAACAACAACAAAACAAGAACAACCAGTCAGCCGTTCGTGATGTTAATACAAGTGTACATATTATTTATTTAAATACTTTTATTAAACAGTCAACATGACTGAACAGTCTACTTATCATAAAACAACAGAGACGCCCTTTGTCAAAATGGCCCCTCACTAGATATGACAAGTGTGCATTGCATTATTAAGGTAAATCTACAAAATTGCATTTTAAGATGCGATGCCTGTATCTTATAGGTCAGAATTGTTTACATCTTACATTTTAACCATATTTAAGCAGTGAAACCTACTCCCGTAAATATGTGAAATTACCAAATTTAGTTACTCATCAATGTAAACATACTGTAGAAAAGATGTATTTGTTGAAAATGTGTGGCTCGCAAATTCGGCTTTGTTTATTTACGTTTTGACCCATTGCGTCTAAACAGTTAAATAGCTTAACTGCAGTCGATATTCTCAGTTGACTGGGTGGTGCAGTGGTAACGCATCCGCTTTGGCTGCAAGAGGTCCCGAAATCGATTCCCGGCACCGGCAAGCGTTTTTATGTTTGTTTTTTTGTTTTGTTGTTGTGGTTTAACTCTTTTTGTCCAAGATCACATTATTTGTCACACAATTTTGCAATTCATTTTTCAAGGTTAGTTTAGTTAGTATACTTAACATATTGCAAGATTTGTGGCCGATTATCAGGGTATAAAGATACAGACTTAGCATCTTTAAGTGAACCTTAAGTATTTAAATAGATTTAGTTACATAGTAGGTCAAGGGGTCAGAAGAAATGTTTCAAAAATGCCATATGTTTTAAAACATCTTCTTGCATGAAACCACAAGGCACAAAGTTTTCATATGTGGTATATAACATCCTATAGACGTCCTCTACCTATTTCCGTGGGATGAAGACGACTCATCAAGGAGTCTCGGGTCTGCAAAACTGCTTTACCCAATTTGATCAAGCTACACAGAATTCATCTTTGGGAGAACCTCTCCAAACATACACTACTGAAAACTTCTAAGGCCTCCTTTATTATATTGCGGATATCTTCAGTCTATGAAATTTCTTTGAGTAATATTAAATTAACAGTAAATTAAATTTAAGGCATTCAAAATCATTTCTGCAGTTTGAAAATCATACGTCTATCATATTGAAAAAAATATAGGTAATTGAGACAGCGCCACTGTTTTGCATTTGTACAACAAACAGTCAATTGTAAAGTGTGCGTTTACAGGCACCAATGGCTCGCTGATCACACCGGCGGCTCAAGAATGTTCAGTGACAAAAACAGATGTTGGAACAGAACATGGTCGCATGGCTTTTCAATGCAATAACACCACGTGTCCACTGGATGGCGGAAAAAAAGTCTGGAGAATAAGTCTTGAATATGGCATGGCCTTAACAGGAATAAAGTTTCAACAACACCGTATGTATTGTGTAATAATGACATTGAAGTATTGTGTTATTGTTGGTAGATTTCAAGGGTAAGGTGGACTTTAATATGTATAATAAAGCATCTTAACATTTCAAACCATTGACATTTTACTGCGGTATTAAATGTTTAAATGGAATATTTCAGCATATAAAGTTTAGTTGGTTAGTCTATGTTTTACTGATTAATTGACATTGATTAATGTCATTAGCGATTATTTAGTACTAAGAACAATACTTTTTGTTGCAGAAAAACTGAAACTATACAAATAAAGTTTTTTAACTAGTTAATAGATTTGTTGATACAGTCAGTTCGCGAGATATTTATTAATTTGTATATGTACAAAACGAATGAGTTATGTATATATCTATACAAAAGATGCAAGGCGAGTTTAATTACACTAACATCCTTTTAAATAATATTTTAAGTATTTGAAAATCGTTATCGGATAATTTCCTACTTGAATTAAAAATATAAAACAGTGTCATTTATGGAGTGACTTTCTATAACTTAATTAATATTGATGCATTAAATGTTACAAAATACAGCATTCTAATGAGATGAATTTAAACTCATTCCCTAGATGAATAATACAAGAACGAATTTGGTAGTGATCTTTCCTGAGGTTAGTCCTATTGGCGTTTCACAGTTTTATAATGCATATGTATAAACAATGAGTACAGTCTATACATTTGGCGAGATCATCCCGCTTACAATGATTGATTTTGTAGAGTGCGAACCAGGATGGGACCTGATTGGGTCCAAATGCTACAATATCTATCGGGAATTAATGAATTACACATCTGCAGCGTCGGTCTGCCGTAACAAAGGCGGTGTCCTGGCATCTCTGATAAATAGAAAACAGCAGAAAGAGCTGGCTTGTAAGTCGGGCAAATAGGTACTGAATTGTCTTGAAAACATCACATAATTTATTTTCTTAATTTATTTACATGACAGCTTCATAGGTAATTCGTGTAATGATCTTGACATGCCATTCGAAATAAATGAATCATGGCAGCTTCTTTAAATAAGTGTTACTAACATAGATAACACTAGGCGCCTAGAATAAATGTATATACGTATGTAATAAACACCGAAAGACACACACTAATTCAGTCTTCTTTTTAAAGTGTTTGTCAAACGTGTAGTAGTAAGTTAAGCATAAATGCTTTTTGTGGAGTATCAGTAATCTGTAAAAATTATAAAATTGCGTATGATCTTACTCATTCAACCTTTGTCAATTTCGTTTTGTCTTATTGAACTTTTAGCCAGGCATGTTTCATTTCATATCTTTCTTAATATATACTGGAACGATTTAAACATGTATTTGATTAATGACATTAATAAATTTAATGTTGAAGATGTCGTTAAGAAACAAATGCCTTTGGTGGGCAACAAGTACTCATCTGCCGGTGTTTGGCTGGGCGGCCAGGACGTTGCTGAAGAAGGACGGTGGGTGTGGACAAGTGCTGGTAACCAGACGCTCGCAAAGGACCTGGTGTGGTACCCAAGTAAGCCCTTGTTCAAGTAAATAGGTATTTAGGTGTGTGTGCGCGCGTGCGTGTTTGCGTGCGTGTGTGTGTACGTGCGCGTGCGTGTGTGCGTGCGTTTGCGTGTGTGCGTGTTGTTTCTTTGCTCTTTTGACTTCTTTAGTATTGTTGTAGATCTTCCAGATGACTATACAGGCGAAAGAGTCTGTCTTTTAATGCGCTTTGTCACTGGAGAGCTCAATGACTTTCCCTGCAGCTATACAAAAGTGGAAGGTTACATATGCGAAATAGACAGTAAGTGCTGTGTAATTCGGTTTTTAACTTATATGTCGTATAAAAGATTTTACACTGGATTTTTGAATTTTCGATCATTATGATTTTCATTATTATAATAATGTTTTGAAGATTAAAAAACTTTTCAAAGTAAACAGTTTACATCTACATCTACGTGTTCGTTTATTTTCGTTTCGTTTAAAAAATATAGTTTGAGGAAATTGAAATTTTATTCAGATTACAAACCCGGATGGACTCAAATAGGATCCAAGCGCTACAAGATGTATAAAGGCTCTGTAAACTTTCAGTATGCATTTGAGGCTTGTCGTGAATTGGGTTCACGTTTAGCTACACTGCAAGACCCTGATACTCAGGTGGCAGTTGCTAGTAAGTCGTTAAATGTTATGTTTGTAATATTTTGTTTTCTACAACGTATTTATGGAAAAAAGAAAAGTATGTTTCAGTTTTATTACAATTAATATGGATATTGTTAGTGTGCGCGCGTTACAATTTAATTTTTATCCTGTTACTGTGTATTTTGTCACAGAATTCGTCAGCAGTCACGTGCTAATTAAACAAGACCGTTTGGCAGACGTTTGGCTGGGTGGCCAGGACATTGTAGAAGGAAAGTGGAAGTGGACAAACGCTGGTAACCAGGCGCTCTCAAACGATTTGCTTTGGGCACCAGGTAATCATTATTTCATAAATTCACAGTGTAATACTTTTTATTGTTTTGGAAAGGTATTTTAGGTTTGAAATTTCCCTGCTTTCTATTTTATGCATGCTAATTGCCGGAATGGAGATGGGAACCAGTCGAGTTTCGGGCGATTCCGATATTATTACGTAAACTACCGAACATTTGCTAGACGGTAATGGCCGAGCTGTTCCGATTATGATGATGTAATGTATTCGCATTTTCACAACATGGCAAGCCATTCCTTTTAGAAGGATTTTTTTTTAATTTCTACTAACATTATGTGTATAGATCAAACAAACCTCCATTGTGACTCGTTAACACGATATGTGCAATTATTTAGGTGTGCTATATTTATTGTTATCAGCTATTCTTAGAATGATTTATGTGTCAGAAGTTTTATTGTTGTGTGACACACAGCTACGTTTTACTGATTATAGGGTCATAATACAGCCGAATTTAGTTAAGTGAAGTTATCACAGTGCATTAGTTTAGATGCTGTCTATTAGCTTGGTGGTTTAAGTTGTAAACTGTTGGGATTATACTCAAAACCTTTACAAAGACTCGTATATACGGGCAGACAATGACGATTTGAATATACATGAACGTTTTTGTTTCGACAAATAAGGAGTAGAATAGATTTTGAAGGTAGAAACAGCAACTTGGGTTTAAAGAAAAGATGTAAATCATGTAAAGCAATGCACATTACCAAAACAATGTTAAGACAAAATGTGTAATATAAAAAAGACAATTCTCGTAGTAGGAAACGGAATTTTTATTCCGCTTTCTTTAGAATCGATTCACGTGATAAATCATATGATATTAAGTTGTTTAATATAAAGTTACTTCTAACTGCATGCCTTATAATCATGATCTGACACTTCGTCAACAAGATTAGGGTTTTACAAAAGCAACCTGTTGTTTTCCCTTACGATAGAAGACGAGTTACTTTTATAAACTTGTCCGTCGTTTCTTAGGTCAGCCGAACAATAACAACGGCAATGAAGATTGTCTTGTAATGTGGTACGTGACTGCTGGCCTGAATGATGAGGGCTGCGGAAGCAGAGCTGATGGATACATATGTGAAACCGCAAAACGTACGTACCTGAACCGATAACTCAAAATTAAAATGTACAACGATTTTTAACTTTTACTTTTTAATGTTACAGTGTATTTAGGAATAAGTAAACATATTATAATTGGCTTCAAGTCTGCTTTTAATACGCTCACTACGTACACTGTAGAGGCAATTATCTACACCTTGAAAAAAGGTCATCATTAAATTGTCTCCATTTGCTTGTAATTACATTTGCACTTTGATTTTGGACTTTACAACTATTATGTTCGATTGATTTATACACAAAAATGCTATGTATTAAAGGTTTTTTAAGCATTTCTTTATTTATCGGAGAAAAAAACTACCAGTTTCAAAAATACTGAAGTTCTATCCGCTAAATGATAAATTATACAACTGGTTATTATAACCTTATTTAAATGCAAACGAGTTTTCCTTACATCAAAAGGTTGGAGTGTGCTTTTGATTAGACCGGTATTCGCTTTGTTATCTTAAACGTAATCTAGAAAGTTAATATGAACCGCGTTATATTCCAGTGTCTCAGCATACCTTAGGTGAAATAGATATTCACGGAGCGGACGATGTGGTTGGACAAACCATGCCCACGTTGCTTTACAATGGGAACATATCGACATGTGACGACGATATAGGCGTTTGTGAAGACACAACGTCTATTCCGATAACAACATTCCACCGGTCACGATATATGTACATTTCTACCAGCACCTGTCTCAAGACGATTTCGATTGAGGTGTTTGCAGGTAAGTTGTGGTACATTAAAGTGCAAATTAAACATTCAAGTCCCTATCCCAAACGTATATACGCACATACTTCTTTGTGTGGTATTATAGTTCTAGTCGTCTGAGATCATAAAGTGTATGATGTATTGGTTTACAAAATAGAGTTTGCCTCATCTTCTAGAGTGTGGCATCTTACATTAACATTAATGAGAAGATGAGGACTTCCCCTGTCCTCAGAATAATTTGTCGACGATGCCTGAAATGTAAAAATATTCTTGATTTTACAGATAACATTTGTCCACTGATGTCTGTCAGCAATGCAGTCGCCAATACAAGCGCTTGTCTTGCGGATGGCTTTTGTAAGACAGGGACTGTGTTGGAATATTCGTGTTCTGGGGAATATACGATATCGTCACCAATCACCGTCTGTTTAGCTAACCAGTCCTGGAGTCACAGACCGCTCTGTTTCAAACCGGAAGATGGTTAGTACATCTTAGACACTCTCTAACTAACGTGTTGATTAATATTACATTTTAAACATAAACATGTCCAAATGATTTGTTAATATGGATCTGGGTGAAACTTATTAAATATGTGTAATGTGACTGCTCGTTTATATTTGACGAACAACAACTTTAAGACTTTGTTCAGGTGATATTTAACGAGTTCATATCCACTCACATTGTTTGAAATACGGTAATTAAATTTAGTATGTAGTGCACCTTTAACATACATAACATAACCCACACGTATAGACTTACATCCTTCATTGTGTAATAATATCTATCTGGTCCTTTCAGATCATAGATTTATAATATTTTAGTTTGAAAATAGATTTCTGCTTATGCTCTAGGGTACTGAAATGTTGTGGTATATGTCATTAACATTGATGATTTTCAAAACTGCCGTTTTACCCAATTACACTATGCCTTTTAAAGACTTCACCTTTTCTCAGATCAATTTGTACACGATACCAAAATGTAAAACAAATAATTTATAACAGAGCACATTTGTCCACTGATGTCCGTCAGCAATGCTGTCGCTAATACAAGCGCGTGTCTTGCAGATGGCTTTTGTCAGACAGGGACTGTGTCGGCATATTCGTTTTCTGGGGAATACACGATAACGACACCAATTGCCGTCTGTTTAACTCCTGGAGTCACAGACCGCTTTGTATCAAACTAGATAGTTAATCTCAGGCACTCTCTGACTTACGTGTTGATTAATATTACGTTGTAAACGCCTATAGGAGTTGCTGTATATATTGTTGCGAAGTCCGTTGTAAGATAACGGTGTCGTTTGACTGAGATAAACATAAATTATTTTGACTACACCTACATGTACATATACATCGATGGATAAATTAATTGATATGTCTAGCGAACAATTCCTCTGGGGCAATTGGTTGAAACTAAGAAACGGTCAGTTAAGATTATGTTTGCATAGACAATGTCTGATTTGTTTAACTGTCACATTACTTTTAAATTTTCAGATGAGTAAAAAGATTTACATATAATGATAATGCTAAATATAACAATCTTTTATACGGACGATATACTACCATATGGTAATTACACCTAATCTACTCGACAATGTCATAAGAAAATCTTCCTATTGAATGTAGGTCCCCTATTTTGGTCATTCACGCTTATAATCTGGTTGAAAACAGTATTGTTTTATAATCAGATAATGTCTTATGATTTGACTTCCTTTAAAGCGGCACCCTCTGAAGTGCTTGTTATTGCAACGTCAGCTGGCGGATCAGTTCTTTTTGTGTCTCTTCTATGGGCTACAGTTATCATCATTCTGAGGTAACCACCGATTATGTTTCCTTTTGTACTAATGGTTTGTTTAAGTTACATTTGATTTCTTTAGGAAGTTACAATAATATTTTGAAATTGCTGTATTAAGCATGTTAATATATTAATATCTAACCACTACACTATCTTAGTCATGAGTCAAGAAAAAAACACAATAAAAAATTGATGAAAGTGTGAGCAAATAATGATTATGTAGGTTTATAATTTTCAAAGCAATCTTGAAATATATGTGCATCAGTGAATACATTTTCCTCTTTCAGCTGCACGCTTGTATGTAGTCCCATAGTACAATATAAACAAAACAGTTCAAAACTTCTAAACTATCTTTAGAATGAAGAACGTGTGTGATGTTTATTAATGCATACACGTTTATTTTACTTTTTATTGAACGTTGTTCAACAGGCACCTTGTGTGTTTAAAAGATAATGGTTATTGTACTTTAACTTACATCTTTAAAACATTACTTCACTAATTCTTGCAAAAGTACACGTATATCAACTATCTGTGTTGTTTTGCTTCTAGAATAAAACAAATGACGTAATACTATGTATCTGTATCTGAGGCTTATGCTTAAGGCACAGACACAGACAACAAATGCAGAGGACAGAACTGGCAGCTGGTCGTGACCAAACTACGTTGAATTACACAGAACTCATGGATACAACCGCCGATGTTGGCGCCGCGTCGGATAAAACAGAAGTCAATGAAACAGCCGCTAGTGTTGACCCATGCTCTACACCGGCTCCATTGGATCATTCGTATGGCAATGTGCGAGAATCTGTTGCTTACGAAGAAGTTCTGTAATTAACAACGGATATAACTTTTTAACAAAACATAAAAGCAATAACGAAACAAACATTAAATTTAAAAATTGAAAACATTTCATAAAATTAGTATACTGTAAAACCTTTTAAATACGACTGGTCTTTCAAAAAGCTTCCCTTTTCTGGGATTAATTTCAAACGTGTTTTAAAGGACATTTGTCACAGTTTGAAGTCATAAAGTATTAAATGTGTTTAACAATTGAAACATGACATATCTTTGAATGTTCTTTTAAAACACAACGACCTAAAAATGTAAGATGATGTATGCATGTTAACGTTGTATCATTCTTGTATGAAAGTGTAAGAATTAGCTGAAAACCACTGCGATCATCGACGGTTATCAGTAAACAATGTTTTATATGTGCGTGGTTTGGTCCTTCGGGATCATGGAATGTGTGCTCTTTCGGTTTAAAATCAGAAATCGGCTCATGCGCTAGTGAGCGTCAATGGTGTGACATATTTCTTTTTCCATTCATGAACAGCTTCACCAAACCCGATGCTGCTTTTCCCATATGAATGCGATGCTGCCAAAAGCATCTTCTTTTATTCAGAATAAATTCTTTATTTTTAATATGTCCACAAGATGTGTTATACGAATCTGGATAAAACAAGTCAAATATGTCCGATGTGACTGCTGGTTTCTGTTTGCATTTCTTCAATACTACCTGGAACACAAATGATATTGAATGAGTTTATATCCTTTCACTTTGTCGGACTACACATTTATAGAACTGTGCATGCTGGGTGCCTTGTTTAATCATAATGTAATATGCCTAAACTATGCTCCCACAACTTTGGTAGAGCAAACATGTTTGCCCATGTCATGATGTCCGTAGCCTAAAGTTTGTGTCACGCGAAACGCCACAAGTAAATGTGATCAGAGAGCCATATAAAGTAAAATGTTCATACTTGTCAGCTTGTGAATTTGCACCTGGGTATTTTGAAATCGAAGTGCAAAGTCGGACTTGGGGTCGTTAAAAGTCAATAATGTGTAAAGCATAAACATGTGGGGCATTCGTGCCCAGTGTGTGTGAGAGAGAGAGAGAGAGAGA
>Ga0224511_10002399_pt1 | contig 12588 bp, 1 predicted proteins | sample SF_May12_sed_USG_2_FD_169988 | JGI IMG/M metagenome (GOLD analysis project Ga0224511, IMG submission 169988) | Sediment microbial communities from San Francisco Bay, California, United States - SF_May12_sed_USGS_8_1 | ecosystem: Environmental > Aquatic > Marine > Sediment | place: USA... | reverse complement strand
AGGTCTAGAACAAAAAAATATGAAATGCATGGTAAGGTCTAGAACAGAAATATGAAATGCATGGTAAGGTCTAGAACAGAAATATGAAATGCATGGTAAGGTCTAAAACAGAAATATAAAATGCATCGTAAGGTCTAGAACAGAAATATGAAATGCATGGTAAGGTCTAAAACAAAAATATGAAATGCACGGTAAGCTCTAGAACAGAAATATGAAATGCATGGTAAGGTCAAGAACAGAAATATGAAATGCATGGTAAGGTCTAGAACAGAAATATGAAATGCATGGTAAGGTCAAGAACAGAAATATGAAATGCATAGTAAGCTCTAGAATAGAAATATGAAATGCATGGTAAGGTCTAGAACAGAAATATGAAATGCATGGTAAGGTCTAGAACAGAAATATGAAATGCATGGTAAGGTCTAGAACAGAAATATGAAATGCATGGTAAGGTCTAGAATAGAAATATGAAATGCATGGGAAGGTCTAGAACAAAAAAATATGAAATGCATGGTAAGGTCTAGAACAGAAATATGAAATGCATAGTAAGGTCTAGAACAGAAATATGAAATGCATGGTAAGGTCTAAAACAAAAATATGAAATGCATGGTAAGGTCTAGAACAGAAATATGAAATGCATGGTAAGGTCTAGAACAGAAATATGAAATGCATGGTAAGGTCTAGAACAGAAATATAAAATGCATGGTAAGGTCTAGAACAAAACTATGAAATGCATGGTAAGGTCTAGAACAGAAATATAAAATGCATGGTAAGGTCTAGAACAAAAATGTAAAATGCATGGGAAGGTCTAGAACAGAAATATGAAATGCATGGGAAGGTCTAGAACAGAAATATAAAATGCATGGTAAGGTCTAGAACAGAAATATGAAATGCATGGGAAGGTCTAGAACAGAAATATAAAATGCATGGTAAGGTCTAAAACAAAAATATGAAATACATGTTAAGGCCATTAAACAGAAATATGAAATGCAAGGTAATCCCTTAAACAAAAAATGTAATAGTTTGCATATTTTTAATAAAACAAATGCAGATCCAAGAAACAAATAAAGCACACACATTGCGATTAGCTAATGAAACATGCACATTTTATTATAGCTACAACCTAAAAACATCTTAAAGCGTCAATGTCTCTGGGCCTAATGTTTGTAATACTTTAAGTACTAAAGTGTATTTAAATGAAAACGAAAGAAAACAAAAATACACAAACAACTGGCTAAACTGGCATTTAAATATGAGGCATTCGCAGTGTAACATTAAATTATGTTGAATTCGAAGAACTAAAAACAATCTCAAAAGCAGAAGAATAAATTGAGTTACTAGTAATGTACGCCGAACATTTACAAATCGTGACTGTGGTATACACTTTTCTAAAAAAATGTTGATGTTGTGTTGGTATTAAGAATTATCTCATCGTCGAGTCTGCTTGCTAATACAGTGAATCACACCTTATACATTACATCATGTAAGTCCATAACGATTTTCGTTTAAGAAGGAGATTATTAATGGATATCAAATATGTACACTGAAAGTAAGTTTTTTCAAAATATCTCTATTCTTTACACCCTACTTTCCTTTTCATTTCGAACCAAAACTGATTTGTCTTTTTTGACAAACTATTGATGTTTCACTTATAAAACTCTAAGATGTCCTCCGTTTATGCATGAAGTTCAACGCAACGGCTACGTGTGAAAGGTATAATCTTATTATATTTTGAGTTCTGCTCGACCGCGTAAAATCTATTGTTACTCAGTAAGGCTAATTACAAATTGTTGTTACGTTTTTTGACAAGAAAATGGTACTTTTTAAATAATTTAACAATATTTTCAAATTTCAACAGGATTTTTTGTTTTTTGATCATCAAAAGGTGACTATCAGTGTACATAATTGATATTTATAAATATATCTCCTACTTAAAGGCGGTTTTATAAGGTAAGCATATATTATTACTTTGAAGTGTTTTAACTTTTTAACGTGTGTTGAGTGCAGTAAAAAAGTTCTTGTCAGCGATATATTGTGGCCGGTGTATCCCAGGTCGGGGTACATTGTATACGTTTTTCTTCTAGTCTGTTTTGCATTTTATATTTTTAAAATAAGCATTTTATTCAAAAGCCATATACAGATTGTGAAGAGTTACATATTTTGCTAAAATCTCACACGCAGCTGTTTTGAACTGACATTACGCATGAGTTTAGTAATAAGAAAACAAATTGGATATTTTTTTAACCAAGTTACCCTTTATTGTATATTAATTCCTTAAATAATTTGAAAACGTCTAATATTTATCTTAACTATGTTTACGGACATCAATATTAACCTGACTTTCTATAAAATGAATGAGTTTTTTTTTCTTCTAATCGGCTTGTACAGTCGCAAGGTTTCATTAATGATGATAAAATCCGCCTCTACTCTTCCAGAAGGCGGTTGCATATTAGCTTTCATTGTCCTCGTGATGTTACAGTCTGCATATAACCATAACATTCTTCTTCAGTTTAAAAACAGTGTTTGCATTTTTAATTATGCTCACAATTGAACACTTATTTTGTACTATACTTTGCCATTTACATATTATTGATTGTATTTCTAAGAGTAAATAAATGTTGTTCAGTTCGTTTTCTTAAATACTAATTTAGTTAAAAGGTCTAGAGTACAGAATATTGGGTTGGAAAGTTTTTGTCTAAAAACATAATTCAAACATGAATCTCAGTAAAGAAATGTGATATTGAATGTCTGACGCGGATCGAACCCACGACCTTCTGCTCACGGGGCGAACGCTCTACTACTGAGCAATCGCTGCGGTCTTTTAGCTGAATTTATGTCAGTGTTAAGGTTAGATTTTCATTCGTTTTAATTGGTATTAAAACGCGTTGTAACGCATATTGCCGCATACACTAAATCGACCACGTTTCTGTGGTGATTTTCGCGCATGTAAATATTGTCGTTACTAAGCAAACAAATCATCTTAATGCTAACGTAATCAAGGGCCACAATTCTGTCGTAACAGTAACTATAAAAATATGAATAATTAATAATTAATGATAACATTAATTTACAGCTTCATACACCAATAAAAGCAATTTAAATGCAATTGACTCTAGAGACTCTAATGTTACACAATTTCGACATGAACGTCATCACAATCGATGTCATAATATATTAGAATTGTTTTGGTAGGTTATCAATAAATAGTTAAATTATTACTCTGTATGAGGCAATAGCACACAGAAGTTGTGTCACGTAGAAGCCTTTTCTGCTTTTTGCGTTCAGCGTTCATAAACTACCCGTCATGTTTATGCGTTAAAAATACATTTGTGCGGCGTAATAACGCATACCAAAATTAAACTTCCTATTTAAAGAACTCATATAAACGTGGGTGTAATATACGGTTTTCTGAAAGAAAATTTTCAGTAATTTAAAGTAATTAATAAATCCAACCGTATGTTTAGCTTAAATTATCCTGCACGCAAAGTTGAAGGCGTTTTCATTCTGAAGAAATAAAATGGAACACAATCGCGACTTAATCAAGTTATTGTTGTCTTAATATATCTAATAAACTGTATGTGTATGATAGACGTTCTTTTGGCACGAAACAATTATAAACCACTTTGAATGATGTTGTTACTTTCAGGAAATATTACAATTTAAAATGTTGTATCAATGGTCAGAGTTATCCTATCGCTATGTATACGGAATATAAAAAGGTAATACGGAAAACCTATACTGAAGCTAAAATGAAAGTGTGCACTTGTGTACATTTGGTTATATCGAAATGTTGTATGTATCTTAAAGAAGATAAAATGGAATCAAATCATTAACATGCTTTTCTTAAGGGTCATTATTACGCTTTAAGGGTGCTACGTCGTAAAGGTTAAACATACACGTTTGTAAAAGTTCTTTTGTGCATGCATTTGTTCATGTTTTCTTCTAAAGGACGTGATGAAAATAGCACAAAAACAGTGACTGTTGGTGTCTGCAACCATTGGCGTGCTTACGTTAACGTCAAACACCGACTATGACGTGCATCAGTTTATTGGTTTAACAACTGCAATGCAAATGACACCTAATGATTAAATATGACATGTCAAATGTAAATTAAAAGTCCTTTAGGTAATTGAAAATTGAAAATATAAAAACCCCAGAAAAATCCGAAAAACACAGAAATAGTTATTTCTTAATGTCTGTTGCGTCTTTGTATACTCCATGTTTTGTGATGTTCTTTGTGTTTAGTACTGGCCAATTTGTCATGGTCCCCATAAACTTGACTTGTCCACATTGTTTACAGCATTGTTTCTTTGAACATCTCTTACATTTATTATATTCCTAAACATTGTAGGAAAAAGATATGAGCATTTTCAAAATGCACACTTTCTTTTTAGTGTCAGTATGGCTAATATTTAAGCTCATCAGACGACTGTTGTAAGTGTTTCCAAACATATTTGTAACCGGTAAAATAATATTGACCATAAAAAGGGTATTGAAAACGTTTGAAGCTATTGATTCTTCGTATTGTTCAATGGTAAAGTAAAAGTTTGTCCAAACGCACCAAGCCATTTGTATGGATTCACACACCTTAACATAATGGGCGTGTTAATGCTAATGGGTATGTTTTTTCTTCTTTTGTTTAACAAGTGACCACATTAAAGTAGTGTCCTAGTTCAAAACCGGAAGAAATAAATGTACAGTTTCATTGGAACATAGTACGAAATTTTTATCTATTATTTCACGAATTGGATAACTAATATGATGCCTTATATAAAAGGTTCTAAACGCGATAATTGCTTATCCATACCCCTTTCATAAAGTACATTAAAGAACTCCTACAAATACTCGTAATTTCAACATTTTACTAGGTATAACACAGTAAAGCTATGTCTTTGAATGTAAGGGTTTGTTTTGAAGTGGGAAATTGGTATTATTGTATTGAACATTATACAGTAATAAACATCAACAATTAGTTGTGTTTTGACACTGCCAGAATCAGAGAAGGAAGTAGACAATCATATACATGCGCTATATAAGGATTTGTTCTTGTATTTACTGTCAAGTACTTTTCAGAACACGAACGCCCGTAAATATATCTAGTTCTGTTTATCAATGTTTAGAACGCCTAATGACGACAAACGGCGAATTTCTGACAATCGAATTGCGGTTCTGTGTTCTTAGACGGTCATATGCAAACATTGAATTGTCATAGGACTCAATATAACACAGTTCTAGACTTGTTTGTTTGTTGTGGCTTCTCGTCGTGTCGGTTGTTTTTCCTGTTTTTTTCTATGTGAGAGTGTGTTTTTGTCACGGTGATCTGAAACATGACCCTGTCTTTATTGTTCGACATTTTTTATCCCTGAAATTTATAGGTTTAAGCGTTTATGGCGAAGCATTTAAGGTAACAATAATCCTTAACCTATTGCAATATAAGCAGCTAGACAAAATTGTAGTCATAACTGGGCACGATGTCAACAGAGGCTCAATGGTGTGCAAACAACGTTGTGAATTCAGCTTGCCAACTTTGCTGAGTTTGTATGTATTTCAATGTTTTCTCTAATTGAAAATAAAATATAAAAAAGACGATAACTTACATTGTTCTTTTATACAGCATCAAAATGATTTTCTGTTTCAATACATGTTTTTTATGTATCGGTAAAATAAAATACAAAAATACTAATATTGTTCTTATAGAAAACATCAACACTATTAACTGATGTTAACTTCCTCTAAGATTATACTCTATACATACTTTCAAAAATGTATATATCAGTTACCTTTCTTGACAATGCTGCTTGAAATTATAAACGGTTATCATAGTTTTATATAAAATAATGATGTAATTAAAGGCAGGCAACATCACTATCCATATTACAATAAAACATCATTAGTGTAAAAAAATGCACTTATGTGTATTAATATACTTTAATTTACTTTATTTGCTTAAAACAATATCCCTTCTTATCAAATTACTTTAAACTACATACACATAGCAAGAGCCATATCAAGTACATATTTAAGTTTACTGATGTTCTTATGACGCTGCAAATACAAGGATATCTCGGTTAGACACATTTGTAGAGATGCACATTAATAAAGGCATATTTTGTTTTGGTTGTGATTTTACTTTTTGTACAAAAAACAAACATTATTCGCATGAACTTTTGCAGTTTCCTTTGCAATGTTAATTCATTTCGTATATTTAATACACTGCAATATTTGTGACCAATTGTGATAAGGGTATAAAATACAGACGTGGCATCTTTAAAGGGAATAGTGTATGAGTTGTATATTTAAATTGTAAAAATGGTAAAATTTGTTTTATATACATTAAAAAACCTTGCACACAGCAGCTTACAGTTAAGGTAAGACCTTTGTAATGGATTCACATATTTGCAGCTGGAAAGAGATTTTATAAACCTTTTTTTATTTAAATATATGCCATTTTAAGACGATCCACCGCACAACTTTTCTCATTACTGCCCTTTAATTTAATTTAAGCAAATATAGATAACTTGCAATTTAAAAAGATTTCTCTACGGTTGAAAAGTAAAAGCATAATATATATTACATTTTAATGAAAAAAAAACCTTGTTTATTTTTTTATAAATAATACAAATGTGTATCCTTCATAGTCCATTACAAAGGTCTTACCTTAAACCAAATTAGTCTGGGCATCATAAATAGAATGTTTTTAATATGGTATAACAAATACCAATACGTCGGTATGAGAAGCAAGCGATTCTATTTAACACAGTAAACATACACCTGAGAATATTTAAAGGAGCTAGAGCACAGAAAATTGGCTTGAAAAGTACTTCTCTTAAAATATAACTTAGGTAAGAGTCTTAGCAAAGAAATGTGATGTAAAATGGCTGACACTAAAAAAATTCTTTTCTGCATATTTAAAAAGATGAAAAATGCATGTAATATGAGGTAAATCCTTTTTGTGTCCGTGGACAAGAAAATGAGTTCCCCTCATAATAAATGGTATATTGGAAATGTCCTGGTTTGTGCACATTTTTCTTCAAAACTAGCACATGGTACCTATAGTTTATGCTCTATTACGCAGTTATTTAGACTTTTACGGATAGTTAATTTTTTATTCCCATGTTAATGCCCAAACCGTGCTCTGGTGGCTTTAAGATGAACCATATATTTCCCTTCACAAAGAGAAATTAAAGAAATGTTCAAAGAGAAATTGTTGCAAACAATATAGATATGGTTAAGTTTAAGGGCACCATGACAAAATTATCCGTACAAAGACAAGCACAGCACAACTCACGCAAAACAACAAGACGTAACGTACGTTTAGAATAAAACTGTTTTTGTATTTGTTTAATTAATTTATATTTTACTTGAATGATTTCAACAAAAAATGCTGAGGTACCGCTTTGGTACAGTCAATGCCTTTCATTTGGGTATTTAACCAGATTTCCGCTACAGCAAACCTCACAATTACTGAACATTTAATGGAAAAATATGCATTAAATCTCTCCAGCCGGCAAACATCTTTTGAAATATTATTATCCGTTTGACAAATATTTACTATTATTAGAAACACGGAAAATTAGTGTAATTGTATTTTATCAATCTGCTCTCATATAAAAAGGCTTAAAGCAGATACAATGTACTTGAAATTAGGAAACGCCAAAGGTTCATTGCCCGCGCGTAAATGCAATTAAAACAGTTAATCCAATGAAAATTCTGCATTGCACAATCAGAATCAAAGAGTGCAATAAAACTGTCGTAGAAAATGGGGAGGGGTAAACATGGATATGCATTTAAGTAACATAACACTGAACTTTAGGAACAAAAATGGCAATAAATTACAACCAAACCATAGAACATTACAAATTTTATAAATTATGGTAGAATGCAGAGCCAGTTCTGTAAAAGTGTACGCTAATTGTTTCCAAATAAGTGGGGTAAGAAAACGAACTCTGGTTGAACGTCATACAATTTCACCTTTCTTAGTTTCTTATTTAAGGTGAATATGAACCTGGAACGTATAGAAAAATTAAACTGATAAAAGGGAAAGCCCCCAGGAAGCATAGCCTGCATGGAAAAATAGCAGCCTCGGTTTAATTGAAGCTGTTCATCAGTGGTAATGAAAGATGTCACACAACTGCCGCCCCCTAGCGCATGAACAGAACATAGCAAATACATTGTATCTAAGACAAAAATATTATTACGTCCAATAATGCGTTCATCTATAAGAACATGTCATCGTGTAGGTGGAAAATATAGAGCATTTTTACCCTAAATCTCACGTCATCACGAAGCTGTTTTGCGTTTTTCGCATTGACCAGGTAACAGTATCATTGCATTTGAGAAGCTTTAACTTAAATAACACGCAATATAATAACATTATGGAGAGGTTTTAAACTATGTAAAATGTCCATTAAAGAAGCATGTCCTCTGCCATTTATATCGGTCATATATATTTTAAACCCCTTTAACTGGTTACCAGTAGAAAGAGAGTTGATTAAAAAACACTTGCTCCTGTTTACATGGATAAGAATCAAGTTTCGCAGGACACTGTGCAAGGTTATAGCACTAGGCTCAGTCAGAGAAGGGGATTTAGCTTGTCTTAGGTCATAGGTTCAGATTAGAATTCTTTTAGTTGTATAGGTGGCTTAATTGTGGAATACTTTACCTACCAATAATTCAGATATTGACAAGCTTTATTCTCTTAAAGATGCAAGGTCTGTATCTTTATACCCCTATAATCGGTCCCAAATCTTGCAATATGTTAAGTATACAAAATAAATAAACATTACAAAAGAACTTGCATGATTTTGTGATAAAAATGTGTTTTGGACCAAAAAACAAAACAAAAAATCAAACATAAAAACACTTGCCGGAGCCGGAAATTGAACCCGGGATGTCTCGCGCCCAAAGCGGATGCGTTACCGCTGCGCCACCGAGTCAACTGAGAGTAACGATTGTAGTCAGGCTATTAAACTGTTTTGACGCAATGGGTCGAAATGTAAATAAACAAAGCCGAATTTGCGGGCCGCACATTTCCAACAATTTCATTTATTCTGTAATATTTTTATATGCGTGGATAACAATATTTGGCAGTTTCTCAAATTTACGGGAATATGTTTCACTGCTTTAATATGGTGAAAATGTAAGATGTAAACAATGTTGATCAAACAGATACAGACATAGCATCTTTAAGTTTGCCATCAAGAGCCATTTTATCAAATGTATACATTTTTAAATTGTGTTTTTTGGCATAGGTTTTAAAATTTGATCTATACTAAAGTATTTTTAAATAATATTTTAGGATCTTTTCGTCTCCAGTATCGTCTTTCCTCATCGATGTAATAATTTCTTTCAGTTAAATTTATTCTGCGCTACATACAATTATGTAATAATACAATGTCATTTAGTTACAACACTTCAGATATATTTCATGTGATATTAAAGTAGTAGTACTTATGAGTTTTAATACATATGACATAACAATTATGTGATATTTTAGGTAGTTATATTTTGACATAATATAATATAATATTATAATTGAATGCCATTTCAAATGCCTGTCAAGCCACCAATGCCAAGGGCACAATGGAAATTAAGACTAGTTCTTTTTGTGTTATCCTTGGTATTTGGAGGCATGCCGTGGTACTTAATTTAAATCCAATTCTTAATATATTCTGTTTAAATCATTGTCTTAGAATTGTAATTAAGACTATATTTTATATTCAGGTCTGTTGCATTGTATTAATTGTACCATTGGATGTTACCTAATGCCGAAATAAATATATCTATCTATTCATATCTGAAATTATCGAACACATACTAAAAATGTTTTGTCATACAATATCTCATATTTTAAAGTCTCTACAATTCTTAGATTGTCGGAAATTAAGGCATACAAATAGTGGATGAAAACATACAAAGAATAACTTTATAAAAGTGGCAAACTATAGTCGACGGACAATGCCGTAGAATTGTTAATTCTGAAACTGTCTAATATGGCATTTGTAAGAAAAAAATGTATGAATTACTATTCAATAATAATAATAATTATTATTAACCCATTATTATATGCATAATTTAAACATTACATTTTGGTCGACAAAATTGTGTGCAATCTAGAAGCGTTCATAGAAGGGTGAGAAATGTACACTTTATAGCGTTTGCTTAATCTTTAGTGTGCCAGAAAGATGCTTTTGCCACAAAATGCATACTAAAAGTTTTTATTAAATATAGGTTAAATTACCAAATATATATTGTTAAATATGATGGTAAAAGATCATTCATTTTCAAATCAAGGGAACTCGTTAAATCTGCTTGATGACATACTTCAAATTTATATTATTATAAATATGTCCAGAATTATATGAATTTGTTACAATCACATTATTTTAAAAAAATAATAATAATATTTTAACAATTCAAAATAAAAGACAAAAATCAAAAATTACAAAAAGGCTATGTTACAATACAACCCCGGCGGATCTGATCCTATTAAACAATGAAAATCCACATATTCTTGCACTTAGCAGAGGGTTTTAGATAAATTGTAAAAATAACGCTTGTCTACATTAAATTTAAAAAACATTATATATATGCGAGTAGATTCAGATTGTGTCTAAAACATGTGACTTTTCTTTATTTTATGCAAATAATTTTCTAAAGCATCATACACATATCTCTGTTAATAAAAAAAACTTGAAAAAGTAATGTACTGCGATGTTTAACGCAATTTGTATTTATCATAACGTTCTTATAACACAAAAATGTACACATGTACACATGTACAACACAAGCTAATGAGAGAAAAAAAATCTCACCTGCAATATGCGTGCTCTGTGGCATTTATGATGTGTTCCAATTCAAAACCACCCGATATATGACAAGACGGTAGCTTAAGCCTCTTCCTAATTAAAACAGTGTCTTAGTACTACTTTATTTTATAACTTACGATAGTTACAGTCTTTCTTAACACACTAATGTACGATATATTTATTTAAATCCGATTTCTAAGTTGTTGTAGAAAGTTATAAAAGACGTCTGTCTGCTATGCTATTTTGTTGATTGAATAATGAAATCTTTAAATAAAGTGTAAAGTCTATTGAACATGGTGCGTCTTTTAACTTTCAGATTTTTGTATGCGAGTCCACTCTGGGACTTGTTTTAGTGTAGAAATGACGAACAATAACTTTAACCACAACTGTCGTGCTGCTCTTATGGGAGATCCATTCTATTTGTATTTGGTCACGTGGTCCCAATGGTTATTAGATTTCTCCGTTGCGAATGCCAATACGTTTCGAACAAAAATCATGGTTTATGGTTTCAACTGTGTGACAATGTTTCCAAACCGCTGTACGGGTGTTTAAGTAGCTAAGAATATGTTTTCTAGAACGTGTTTTAATTACTTTTTAGTTTGACAGAGTGGTTTGCAGTAGAGCCTTAACAGTTTTAACTTGTTGTTTTTTCGATGTCTTTTGTATGTTATCGTCAAACATAAGTAGGGCAAGGCATCATCATTAGTTAGGGATTGAACGTGCAGATAAAAATGTAAATTGTGCCATACCAATCAGGTTGAAGGTGAATATAATTTTGGCATTTTATGTGGTGCATAGAAAACTATTGGAACAAAATATATCCCCTCGCATTATGTAAATAGACCCTGTATATACAATTTTCTACTTTTAGGAGTTACAAAGCTAATTTATAAAGTAGTTTTTAATTCATGTAATAAAAACTACTTTATAAATTAGCTTTGTACATAATAAAAGCCATAATACTTCGGGAGAGCATGATAAATATTATGCAGTAATCTACATGTTTTTTATTCATTATTCCTTTCTGTACTCACCCACACAAGAAAGTATACACTTAATTAACGTAGGATTTCTTATTAATGCTTAGCAGTACTGCTATAGAAGTGCGTATGTTATAAGTAACAACATATCTGTACTGAAAGTATATGGGAATGACAGAAAAAACTTTCAAAATTAGTTGCTGCAAATGCAATACCCTTTCAACTATGATAGGGGTAATACGGAAATAACAATAAGGGGTTACAGTTGTGGACGAATTTTGGTTTGCTAAATCGATTCAAATCACATTATTTTGAAATTAAATAAACAGTTAAACAATAGATTAAATATTGTTATCAACATAGCATTTATGCTACATCTCAAGTGGTTGCATTTAATAAGACAAAAGTGTACCTGTGTTTTTTTAACTGCCACTGTAGTAATTCTGAATGACATTTGCATTTAAACCATTTTTAAGTCTCTGGGCCAACCCATGAACAGTATGTCATTGAATGCTCTTTATGATGTTCATTAACAGTAACATATGATTTAACTAAACTTTATTTGAATGCTAGTTAGGATTGAACACGCGTTTATATGAATCTCACTTAAAAGGCCTCAGTAACGAGAACACACCTTTATTTCTTTGCAATATCCTACTGGGTGCGGCGTCTTGCAATGTCTGAGGGAGTGTTATAAATTTACGTAGGGAGGTTTAAAAATCACGGAGGGAGGCTAAAATATTCACGGAGGGTGTTTGAAAACTCACGGAGGGAGGTTTGAAAATTCCTGGAGGGAGGCT
>Ga0224511_10002398_pt1 | contig 12589 bp, 4 predicted proteins | sample SF_May12_sed_USG_2_FD_169988 | JGI IMG/M metagenome (GOLD analysis project Ga0224511, IMG submission 169988) | Sediment microbial communities from San Francisco Bay, California, United States - SF_May12_sed_USGS_8_1 | ecosystem: Environmental > Aquatic > Marine > Sediment | place: USA... | reverse complement strand
TTATAAAAAATGTTCAAAATGTGACATCTTTGGTAGCTAATAAAAAACAAACAACCCCGGTAAGGTGTTATTTTTATTTGCTTTTTCATTGTACAACATTATGTTCTTGACATACACAAAGTTTGAATAAAATCTATTATTGGGAAGTTTTTCATGAAACTGTAGCGACAGTCTTTAAAATTAAATCCCGAGCAGAGAAAAAGGGAAGAGTCAGCATAATTTTCCTTTTGGGGCATCTTAAAATATTAACATGCCGGCCGTTAGTTGACGCGCGCCGGACACGCCACCCCAGGATCCGCTAGACAAAGTGATACCATAAATGATATAATTATTTATGTCATTTATTGGATGTATCAGACAATGTAGACTTTGCACCTTCACCTGTTCATCAACGTGCAAGATAATAAGAATATTTATGTTTTATTTAGAAAATATTTATGCAAATCAATCGAACGTTTGCACGAATTTGTAACGTCGGTTCATCTTTGACAAATCCGTTAAGACTTAACACATAATTTATATAACGTTCTACTAAAATCACATTCTTATACAGTTGTCTTAGTGCCTTTATGATCCATTTATAGGAATAGAATCAATAAAAGTTAAAAGAAAAATGATGACACAAATTCCCAAAATAAAATTATTAACTAAATTGCTGTATAGTAATTTCGTTTAAACAACATAAAACAGTATATGTTAGAATGTAGCTATACTGGAAAATGGACTCTTAGATTTTATGAAGTAATCAATTGAACATGTGACATATCAGTTAAATATCCTTACAATAATCATATATTTTATAATTCACAAACGTCATTATTTTATCGGCCACAAAATTGTTAAGACCGGGTCATTGTAAAAAAACAACAATTATAAATATATCATACCTTTGCTAAATCATCTTATTTAATTAACTATAAAATCTAATTATTAAAAGTTATCACACTTATATTTTTCATGTACTACGTTTTTAATGTTAAAGGCATGTATTTCAAAGTGGTAAAATAAACATTTATTACAGAAATATAAATTGTATATGTATTTTAAACTGATATAAAAACATAGCCATTTCAAATAATACCAAAATCTCAATATCGCCGCAACCGCCAATTCGACACAAATCTAAGAATTTGATGCTCATATTTAATTACAACGTGGATTTCGAAATAAGAAACACATAAACATTAAACATTAATAAGTAAGATTGAAAGTTTGTTATATGTTCTTTGTTAAATAAATTTATGAAACGAGTGATTGTGAAACCAATGATTGTGTCTTTAATGTTTGTTATAAACAATAAAAAAATCGTTAGCTTTACCATTATGTTCTTAACGAAGAAAGTGTGTTTTTACAAGAACATACACATACTTTGCAAACACGCACACAGAATAAAAATTCCATAAACAACCATGTTAAAAGTTACCAAATTTCACATTTGTATCTACAAGGAAGTTTTTGAGTTTACGAATGAAAGGAATTTAGAGCTCATAATACAGTCCGCAATCACGTGACTATGACATTTGTGTACATAAGTCTTCCTCAAATATTAAAGTACATAAAGAGTTGACAATGTTTTAGCTGGAGAGCTTGAAGAATAAGTATTTATTACTTCAGGCCACTGAAAATAGTTACATGGTTATGTTTATACATTACAATATATAATTATGTATTCAGATCACATGAAATAAAATGTTAACAAATGTCAAAGTCATCAAAATAGAAAAACGTAGTAAAAGCAGAAACATACCCATTACAAGACTATAAGATGCAATATGTTTAATTTTGTCATTCCACCTGGTTATGTGTTAAGCAAAATATTAAATTGAAAACGACTGTGTTTTACCTTGTATGTAACCAGTGGTTCGAAATATGATGAAGCCAAGAGTTAAAATCCAATTGCTTTTGTTATAACCGAATATTTCGCATGTGTTTAACAAAATTAAAAAATGGATTATTCTTCAAAAAATATTTGGAAAGCTTTAAACCAACACAGTATTAACTGTGATGATCAATTTTTCTTTTGTTTCCTGTGTAGGTCTGTGCAATGTAAATTACCACATATTTTAGTGAAAGTTTAAACCCACGTATTATTACATTTACCCGCTTTACACGGGTTTTTGAAACGTGTTAAATTGTAAACTGACCGTCGTGATAGGACCTATGACTTTAAGGCAAATATATTAAACGAAGGAAAAATCCCCCAGCTCATAGTATATATACCATCAAAATAAAAGTCTACCTCCGCTTTGATGCCAGAAAAATGTTCATAAATTTATTTGATATTTAACTTCTTATTGTAAGCCACAACTGCTTCCGTGACACATAGTCAGTGTCGAACTACATTAACCAAATAAATGACGCTTAAATTTAATAATCTGTAAATCATACCTAAAATGAATTTGATATACATTAGTATAAAGGGTAACAGGAAGGCTTCAAAGATGATTTATGATTCTTATCTTTTTATTGCATTAAATATTTTAAATCTGAATGATTTCAAGTGTTTGGACACTATCCGTGATATTATGTCGTAAGAATAAATATATGACCGGATCAAGGATTTGACAAATCATCGAAAGTGTTAACGCTGGATGTATAAGTTTAGTTTGTTGCATGTTTTGGGCCTATGTCTATTAAAATATTGTTAAATGAGAGTCGCGAGCGAATCGAGCTAAACAAATGGAGGTATTTAAGCGTTCTGGGCATGAAACAAATCATAGCTCCGCGGCCGTAAGGAGGGGCGCGCACCGGGTTCGCCCCCCTCCCCTGGATGCGCTAGTGTCTTGGCAAGTTGTCAAATAAAACACATCACATATTTATATTATGCCTAAGCCTTCTTTTTTTAGGTCAGAATTGTTTACATCTTACATTTAGCCATATGTAAGCAGTGAAACATATAGTATGATTTATTTGACCTTGCACTGACCTTTCCTTATGAATAATCCGATAATCTTCGTAAGTTTCACATTAGTGTACAGCAGGAATGTTCCTTTTGTCAATGATTAATCTGTTAATATCAATCTAGCTCTATAACGATATATTTAGCTCAGTGGTATAGGAGTTTGACAGCGAACTTGATGACACGGGTTCAAGTCCCCTTCGCGGAACTTGTTTTCATATTTAAATGATTTTTAAAGGCGCAAAACCTGATCGAGATTCAAGATTATTCTCATAAAATTTATAACAATTGATTGCTCACCTCCATATAATTTGCACTGTGTAACATCTAGCAAAAAATCAACACATCGAAACGAAAGTCGAGTGTTTCATTACGATCTAATGAGAAGATGGTTGCAACTATAGCAACACATTTGGAAAAACAACAGTATTCAACGTTTGCGGAGTGGGAAGACAAGTGAACAACAAAAAATAATATTGTTTCAACTGGATTCGAATCCATAGTATCTTAATTAACAGCCCAAAATCTTATCAACTGAGCCACTATTCCACACATTAACTCAGTGAACAAAACGTTCGATAAACCTGCTTGTCCAGTATGACAGCTGAATACAAACCTTTTATAGACAGCAAACACTGCCGAACATTAATGAGGAAAGGTCAGTGCAAGGTCAAATAAATCAGATAATACTCCCGTATATGAGAAACTGCCAATTCAACTTTGTTTATTTATGTTTCGACCAATTGCGTCGAAACAGTTAAATAGCTTGACTGCAAGCGTCACTTTCAGTTGACTCAGTGGTGCAGAGGTAACGCATCCGCCTTGGGTGCGGGAGGTCCCGGGTTCATTTTCCGGCTCCAGTAAAGGTTTTTATGTTTGATTTTTTGTTTTGTTGTCGTGTTTTACATTTTTGTCCATAAACGCATTATTTGTCACAAATTTTGCAATTTTATTTGCAATGTTAATTTATTTAGTATACTTAACATATTGCAAGATTTGTGACCGATTATAAGTGTATAAAAATACAGACCTAGGATCTTTAATGAATGATTGATCCTTAAAGCCGAGACAATTAACACTTACTGTTTCAATCTTAAATTTTTTTTGAACTGGTTATTTTTGTAATTTTACATTTGTTTAATCACCGAAAATGATGAAGCAGTTTTACAAAATAAACAATAGAATTTGACAAGAAAAAAGACAAATCGCATAAAATTACTCGATGAGTAAGCTTTTAAGATGACTTGTAATTTCTTTTCATTAAACAGGTCCTCTACATTTTAAGTGGAAAGAATTTGCTTCTGGATGTTTATTCGTTTACTTGAAACACCTTATTTACATTGCAGTCTGACTTAAAGCCATCGTTAACTGAAACATTTGGATAAACATTAACGTTGCGAAAACGTTACAGCAGTTTAAGAAGGAGGGTTACATAATTATAATATTTCCGTTTCATCGTTTCAAATACCATTTAAATTGCGTGTTTGTCCATACTAAAGGATACAGTATGTTATAAGGTTATTTTCAATGAACCAAGAAATGACATGTTGAATATCTGACTCTTAAATATATTCTGGCAATATAAGTAAAAAGATGTCAAGTGCATGTAAACTGAGGTAATCTCTTTTCTGTCCCATGAACACGATAACCATTTCGCCTTATATTGAATGGTGTATTGGAAAATGTCTTGGTTTGGGTACAATGTTTTCAAATGGTACTTAAACGTAATGCTTTATCACGCATTTATTTAGAATGTTTGGGATACTTACAATTTTTCCCATTTTATGTGCAAACTGGGGGCTTTAAACCAATCATATCACGCCTTACCAATATTTTATTCAGAATGGTGGCTGTTGGATACATATCGATTTTTTTGCGCATTTATCTGTTCCAATTAAAGTATATGATATTAATATTATTGTTTTTTGTATTACGACTACCAATCGCAAGACGGAATGATGGGTTATAAAACGGCGGTAATTGAATAGTTACTAGCATTGTTGTTCGTCAATGCTGCTGATGTTAACCACTCAGTTTATTGTCTCCAACTTTGTGTGTGGTATGTATTTCTTCGATGTATTTGTTTGACTTACATTCGTTTCATTCTTCCATCCTTACATACTACCTATGAGGTGTTAGAATATACAACATTTATGTAAAGATATATCCAAATGACAAGAAAGAAACATTATGGTCTAAAATGAGCTTACGTTCTAATAGTAATATTGCTTAAAGATGCTATGCCTGTATCTTTCAGGTCAACATTGTTTACATCTCTACATTTTACGCATATTTAAGCAGTGAACCCTACTCCCGTAAATATGAGAAACTGCCAAATATAGTTATTCATGCATGTAAAAATATGACAGAAAAAATGAATTTGTTGAAAATGTCTGGCCCGCAAAGTCGGCTTTGTTTATTTACGTTTCGACCCATTGCATCTTAACAGTTAAATAGCTAGTTAACAATCGATACTCTCAGTTGACTCGGCGGTGCAGTGGTAACGCATCCGCTTTGGTTGCAAGAGGTCCCGGGTTCAATTCCCGGCTCCGGCAAGGGTTTTATGTTTGATTCTCTGTTTTGTTGTTGTTGTGTTTTTACTTTTTGTCTATAAACATACTATTTGTCACAGAATTTTGCATATCCTTTTGCAATGTTAATTTATTTAGTATACTTAACATTTTGTAAAATTTGTGACTGATTATAAGGGTATAAAGATACAGACCTAGCATCTTTAAATAACAACTTATTCAATTTACACACAATATGTGCACATATAATACCGATAATGGAGGCAAAGTCCGAAAATAAAATAGTACACGTGTGTAACCTGACGCGACCTAGAAAATGACCGCGATCGTACAGATTTGTTTGTTTTTCGTAGTTTTTCTCTAATTTCAATCCAAAAATGTTCTCTAATTTTAATCCAACATTATTTTATTGTAAAAAGGGTAAAATATAAAACCCGACCCGAAACACACTTATGTTTATTTGGTCATGCCTATGAAAAAACACATCTATATGAAAAAGATCGGAAATCGTAGAACATATTACTTTAGTTTAATAAAACAATTGAGTATGACTTAGTCGACAAAGTTATATAACGCAATGCTTATGAAACAGATTTGTCTTCTAGCAACTAAAATATTTGATGAATAAATATAATGCAGCAAAGCTTCTGGGTTACAAACACACAATGTTAATTATTTTTACATTATCTTATACTCTTTGGAGATTTCTGATTAATTAAAGACTAATTTGCTTTTTGTTTTGGTAAATTCACGTTGCGTTGTTTTACATTAGTTTTGATTCCTCAGATTGGCAATTTTTTTCTGTTTTATACATCATATACATAATGCAGTACACATTTTCTTTCTAATAACGGATTATGTAACTTCGCGTTCAGACTGTTTCTGTTGACAAGTGCTTGAACAGATTACGAAAGTTTAAGTGTAAAAATGATTTCTCGATTAAAGAGTCAATAAAGGGGTACAATAAACACCAGTTATCTAGGTTCTGGGAAGATTTACTGTAATCTTAATGTTGTTCACATGTTATCAAATAAAATACAACATGTGATAATTAGGTTGTGTTGACAACCTGCCTATGCAGATCCAAATGATACCTTACACCGATCATAAACGTCAGAATAGATAGGCACCATGTTAACTAATTTTATTTAAAGCAGTTATGCTACGGCCACGTATTTGTATCCAGACAATCTGGTAAAACTAAGTTAGATTGAAGCAGACAAAAACGTAGGTAGATCAACTGTAGAAAAAACACAGATGAGCTTGCTGGTATAAATATCCAGATAGTCTTCAAAAATCGTCTTAAATCCGCCAACTGAAGTTAAACTTTAGATAAGGCACGGTCGTACAGGGTCATGCATGTAAGACCCTTAACGTAAACCATAGATATCACTAGTTGTTTTTGTCGTATTTTCCAATTGGCATGTATATATAATAAAATATACAATAATAATAAAGTATTTCTTTCATTTGGTTCAAAGTAAACCTTTGATATGTCCCGCGTAATAAGCCGTTTGATGTAACGCCGACCTTTTGGGTTCGATTCCGGTTGATGTCATGTTAGGTGCATAATAGGTCTTATGCGACAGGTTCAGGATATAAATACGACCGAAGAAAGTTTCGGTCGTGTTATGTTATGGCGCATGTCGTCCGTCCGTCCGTCTGTCCTTGCGTCTGTCTGTTCGTTTGCTAACCAGTGTTCGCTCATTAACTTCAAACTTGTTTCACCTAGGTAAACTTTCTTGGTACTATAGATGGCCATGACCCATAGATGACCCCTATTGATTTTAGGGTAAGTACGTCAAAGATCAGGGTCACAGAGACCTGGAGCATAAAATCCATATCCGCTCAATAACTTAAAGCCTACTAGGCTTAGGGACACCATCATTGGTGTACTGGAGCATAAAATCTTTGTCCGCTCAATAACCTCAAACACGGCCAATAGATGATCCCTATTAATGTTGGGGTTAGTAGGTCCATTTATATTATAATCTGATCTAATTAAAGGAGGGTTCATCCTTCAGGCGTATAATAGTCCGACTCGCGGAGCTCTAGTTACTATATAAGCAATTACAGAATATAATTATGAATTTTCTATATTTTGTCTATGTACATGTACCCATTTGAAGTTGATTATTTTACATTCATATTCATTACTTAAAAACGCGGATTTAGAAATAGTGCATAAAAACATACAATCATTATTCAAGTTAAATTGAAAGTTGGTAATAGGTTCTTCGTAAAAATATATGATACGTTTATTCGTCTTTTTGTTATCGCATTCAATGGCGTCTTTATTATATAAATGATTTAACAGACAAGTGTCTACCATTATTGCTCTTAACGAATAGATGTGTGTATTTTAAAAAAGAAAATCACTTACTTTGTAAACATACACAAAGAATTAAAATTCCAAAAACAACCGTGTTTCTCTCCATGTTCAAAGTTACAAAATGTCATATTTTGGTCGACACGGAAGTTTTTGAGATTACGAATGAATGGAATCTAGAGCTAATAATACAGTCATTAATCACGCGACTATGACTCTTGTTTACATAATATATCTTCCTCAAATAAAGAGTTGAACATGTTTTAGCTGGATACCTTGAACAATAAGTTCTTATTGCTCCAGGCCACTGAAAATGATGATATGTTTATGTCGATATTAAAATCGCATGAAATCAAAGTGTACCAAATGGCATAGTCATCTTAATAAATAAATATAGTAAAAAAAGGATATTATACAACAATTTGCAACATTATAAATTGAAATACTGTACATTTATGCAAATCTTCGTGTTTGTGTTTTAAGCAAGATATTGAATTAGACGATTGGTTTTAACCTTCAGTTGTATGTAACTGATGGGTTTAACAGCTCTTCCGTTTATATTGAAAAATGATCAAGCCAAACGATGATATCCATTAAAATATTTGAAATGTTAAACAACATTTGAAATGTTTTATTGTTATAAAACAATTAATTTGGAAGTGCTTTAAACTTACACGTTCATTGTAATGGTCAATATGTTTCTGTTTATTGTAGAATTATGTAGTGTAATAAAGCACATGTATTAGTTAAAGTTTAATGAGGGCTCCTTGTGAATTTTAAGTCTCGCAAAATGACCGGCACACAGAGGTTAAGACAATACAATCCAAATGTTGTGTAGCATCGATAAAGTATGTGTGGAATATCCGTTAATTGTTATTAGTGGGAATAATATATATTAAAGTGTTTCATTTTTCAACTTGGTTTTTGTTATTAGTACATATACTTGGTACTATGTACGCTTTCCAAATTCCCGAGCAAAGTGTAAGACGGTAAACTTACCGCCAAGGTAGGACCTTGTCCTTCGAACAAACATATTACACAATGGAAAATTCCCCAAATAATCATGTTACGTACACTATCAATAGCACAGGCTGCCTACGCGTTGATGCGAGAAACATTGTCATTTTATTTGATCTTTTACTTCTTATAAAACGCACTGTTTACCTAAACTGCTTTCGTGTCAAAATACCTGAACCAAATAAATCACGCTACATTTATTTATATGTAGCCTACAAGTATTTCGTACATGCCTTACATAAAGCCTATATACACTTGTATCAGAAGCACACGGTAGGCTTCAAATACGATTTATGACTCTTATCTTTTTATTGCCCTTACTATATATTTATATATTATATTTATTATCTAAATGCATTGAAGTAGTTGAACACCAAATGCTATTTATATTTGCCTTATTTTTTACGCTTGCATAAACAGTAGATTGTTCCAAACTTATTTTAATACATGTACTTCTTTTATTAATGCACTTTGTTTTGTCAATAGAAATGAGAATAAACATTTAATGTAAATGTGAAATAAACATAAAACATATCTAGACTTGTCATATACAAAACTGCTTAAAGGGCAGGTGTACGATCTTTTTTATCAAATATGTTGTAAATATATTTTAAAAAATGGTATTTTATCGTCAAACAAAAGAAATGACAACACAACACCAAAATACTTTGTAAAATACGTCTAAAATGTATACACGTTATGAACCGATCAAAATATTGACTGCCACCAAACGTCTTTATTCAGGTATAGATGGCTACTAAAACCCGGTATACGGGTCAGTTTGCGAAGAAACGAAAAAACATTTCAGAAATAAACATCTCTTTTATACGCATTTTCCGCTTTTCGCATTAGGTTTTGTAAACGGTACACTTACTTTTGTGTTTTCTAGATGATAATTGAATTTTCATAGTTATTTGCATGATCGTTTATTCATATTATATATTATATCTTTAAACTGCATTGTAAACACAGAGATCGAAACAGCATTGCAGATTGGGGTACTATATGAAGGACTGAAAAATAAGAGCAAAACGTAATTGTACAAGCCAAACCAAGGTTATAGTGTATAGCACTGTGACCGGGATACCGTTGTTTCATTCAAATGACTGCTTACATTATCCGACTACTCAAACGTAAATACTTAAATACATTAAACATAATTATATATGTTTACAACATAAACGCTTTTTTGACAAATAAGCAGGTATAAAGAACAAAACCAATATGAAATACACATATAACCTCACAAATAAGTGTACACGTTCAATACTTTATAAATAGTTATTTGAACAAATGGTTTCCTTCTTTATGGAATAAATAAGTACCATCTGTAAGCATTGATCGTCAAGAATTAAACACCAGTTGCTCTGTGTCAGACATTGAATTTAATAAATCACAACCATATACGCTTTTCTTGTTAGTCCTTTAGTAGAGTCGTTTACATTGTTTCAGTAAATTATCTATTTTCAACAGCATAGCCATATGTCGTAGGATATGTCGCCGTAGGTTGGGACGTCTCGAGTACCATGCAATCGTAGTGTCAAACATTTACTTTAAATTATACAAGTTGCACTTGTCTGGTTATATCGTCCGACTACTCAAATGTTATAAAGAAAAACAATAAAATTGACATCGTCACAATACTTTACGTCAATAGTATGCATTTTCCTTGTAAATAGTCTAGTATACTCATCGTCCATGTTTTAAGATTATTAGGAATTTGTTTTCAACAACACAGTAATATGGTGCAGTTTTTGCCGCTTTGGATTTAGACGGCTCGAGTACAAAAAACGCAACGGGTCCATTCCCCTTAACGATTTGTCCATTTGATTGTAAATTGAAAGTTGCTTAGTCATACCGCTATTTAAATTGCATTTAAATGGATTGGCTCGAGAACATAATATTTGGTCCATATTCTGGTGACGCATTTGCCTCAAAGGCTGGGCATTTCGTTGACAATTGCGTAATCGTAGGGTTTAGGCTGTGTCGCATTTGATTGCACATTGTTCGTGAACGCGTGGACCATTATCGGTTAGAATTGTAGTATCTGGAGCGTTCGACGTTTTGTTGACAACTGCTTAGTCGTCGTACGGCTTGGGTTTGTCTGACGTTTCTTGGTCCGGTTTTAACACGAGATAATTTTGCGGGGCATCGTCGACATGAAATGTGGCTTTGGTTGCATGTGGGCATTTGTTTACAACGGCATAGTCATACCGACTTGCGACAGCTTTTTGCGTTTCAGTGACCCCATTTGAACTTTGTCCAGAGTTGGATCCATTGCTGTATGGAACTTGCTCTTTGTAGCAGTGGGTATATCACCAATATGATTGTATGTGGTGTCTTCATAATCAGTCTTTGGATTTTGAATGTCGCATTCAGCGGTATTTGCATTAATATGAGAATAAGTATCATCCGATTGTCCGTTAATAGATTGAGACCTCAATTGTCCAACTTCAATGTAGCGAGACAAAGATGATGTTGATTCACCCAAATAGTTGTAGGTTGAATCGTCTGGCTCATTCACATTCTTCTGTTCAGGTTGGTTGTTTACGTTGAACATATGGGAGTAAGTGTTATTGAATCGTGTCGCTTTCGTGTTCGGAATATGCGCATACGTGTTGTCTGTGGCAAGAATACTTATATCCCTAACATTTATATGATTGTACGTTGCCTCAACTGGTGGACATTGGAAGGAAATACTGTTGTATTCGCCGCCACCCTCCAATTCTGTGGCTTTATCTTGCAAGCCGCTGTCGTTGGACAACTGGTCATCATTGGGAACATTTTCTAGCTCGTAAGCAGGATTTGGGTGGAAACTGGTCCTATTGCTTTGTTCAGCTGCGTGTTTGTTGTTTCGTCGGTACCACCTGTAAATAATTATAATACGTGTTTAGTGCATTTATTCGTAATACACTACGCATAAGCTGTTTTATGGATCAAGTAGAAACAGGCAAATGTACTTGTTTATGGGGACTAGATGGTCATCATTAACTTGCATTCTATGTCATAAAATATATAAATGTCAGTTACGGCATTAACCTATCAATGTATTAACGACCTGATGGCCGATAAAAGGCGCGTTTGTGATAGGCAGATTAAATGTACCTCCTTGTAATGATAATCGTATAAAAAAATTGTATATATTTATTTTTAAATATAATGAAATGATGATTTAACGATTGCAAAGTTTACGACTAATATAATCTTTTTAAGTTGTATATTATACGAAAACAAATAATCTATGAATAATTATAGATAATTTCTTTTGTTAATATAATATAATACAATACAATACAATACAATACAATACAATACAATACAATACAATACAATACAATACAATACAATACAATACAATATAATATATTATAATATAATTACTTAATTGAACAATATAGTAAGACCTACCATGCAAAAAATGCGAGAAGTACAGCAATAATCAGCAGAGCGCCGACCGACAAACTCACAATTCCTCCAACCGGAAACGATTCCCTTTTATCTGTAAAATAAAGATTTTGATTCGAAAGCACAAAAGTTTCTTTGAAGTCAGACTAATTGATGAATATTTAGTTTAGTCTGATTATCTCTTTTACTATTGGTTTCAATAACTCCTGACAAAAAATTGATAACAGACAGTCATGTTTTGTATTTGTTTTGTAACAACTAAAAATATAATCTAAATTAATTATCGGCCATTTCCCCATTTAAAAATTAAATTAGAAATAACGTACAAAACGAATAGAATAAACTTCGAAGGAAGAAATTTTGTGATCAGAGTCACGTTTTCGGTCATCGTGACAAAATGGCACCCCC
>Ga0224511_10002397_pt1 | contig 12592 bp, 4 predicted proteins | sample SF_May12_sed_USG_2_FD_169988 | JGI IMG/M metagenome (GOLD analysis project Ga0224511, IMG submission 169988) | Sediment microbial communities from San Francisco Bay, California, United States - SF_May12_sed_USGS_8_1 | ecosystem: Environmental > Aquatic > Marine > Sediment | place: USA... | reverse complement strand
ATCATGGTCAATCATGGTTATAATCGACCAGAGTCAAAGTCTGAACGAACAACATAGACAACCATGTTTTGACCATGTTTAACCATGGTCAAACTTGATTCAAGGTTCACATTTCACAGGGGAAGGCCCAGAGCTTTCATATTTGATGTATAATATCATCTTGAGGTCCTCTACCAATATTTAGTGGACAACATTAGTGGTCCTCTGTAAATGGCTCCACTGTGACCTTTGACCTTTTCCTCAGGTGAGCGACCCAGGGCCCTCTGGGCCCTGACTTGTCAATATTTTTGTGAATGATATAATGACATGAAAACTATTTAAAAGGATGGAATTAAAGGCAAAATCAGCATATTTACAATGTATCAAAATATTTAATGCACATGGACATTCGATGAGCAGTTATGGTCCCTGTGGGCCACTTGTTAGATAATTTATCTTGTTAAAACACTGGTGCACATGTATCAAAGGTGTTTTAATTGCCTCTATAGACAATGTTCATGTGCTTTCACATTTCACTGTACCCATATTTGCTGCAGAATCATACAAAGCAGTTTTCAGAACCAAGCGATTGAGCCTACATGTATGTCCAATGGTGTACATATTTACCTACTTCTGTGCACTTTGTTTAACCTAAATAAAATATAATTGGAAAACCTCATTTTTTTAAAGTCCACAGTTTTGACAATGATCCATTTCAGAGCTATTTTTGCTTTGGCAAATACTTCAGTTCGATCTAAAAATTCATTTGCAAATATTTGTTCTGCCTCATGAGGACACGAGTAGAAACCTTTGAAATAGGTCTTTATTTGCCTAAAACAGTTTTAGAATGAAATACTGTGTCAGTAGGCTTCTGCAGCAACGCCATTCAGGACTGACACAGAATTAACGAATTGACGCCAAAATCAATGTGCATTCATTATGAATGATCTTAAAGGAAATAGTTTCTCCAAGCTACTATTATAATCTACAATGACAGATCAAATACAATGAAAGGGCATGTTTGCCCACATTTTGGAAATCATGTACACATTTCAGTTAAGAATACACCAAGTCGTTCATTGTTTCATCATATGTACCACAATTTTGACATTTCCTCCAATATGAAATTCCACTATTTGCCTGCCCAATGTACTTAAGACCACTGGAGGTTCAAGGGTAGGGTAGATGTAACAATGCCCTTTGCAGGAGGTTCGAGAATAGGGTACATGTAACAATGGAGCCTGTATTACTTGCACTCTTGAAATGGTGCCGAGCTCCCATGCAGAGATGTCCCACTAACGCAGTGGCCGATCCAGGATTTGACCTGGGGGGGTGGTGGAAAACCATTGAAAGTGTTGACGATTGAAGAAAAAAAAGTATTTTTTGCAGGTTTTTGCTATACTTGTGCGCGCTGGGTGCGCCCCCCTGGATCCGCTAGTGTAACGTTGATGCTTGCATTAGTGACTCTTGGTTGCTCTGGACCCTTGCAGAGATGTCCCATGGTTCTCCGCCTCCACAGAGAAGGGCAGTGCTCTGCATGTTGCAAACCCATCGTGTTAAAATATAAATGTTTGTGACTTCTTTTTAAAAGACCACCATAAAGAAAGTTCTGGCTTGATCTTGACTTTACTAAAGACCTTTGCATCACCTTTAATGACACAAAACTTTTTCGATTAAAAAAAACTCTATCTAGGTATTGGTAATGTTATTTGATTTCAAGAGAATGTTGCGTTTGTTAATCATGACTTTGCTAAATTGTCAGAGTTGAAGTATCAACTATGCTATTTAAAATACAAGTCCTACAGCAATTACTACTTCTGAAATCAGTTAAGAGCCTTGTAAAGTACATACAACAATTATATTGTATGAAGCTGATATCAGACATCAAAAGTTTCTAATTGCTTTCATCCTTTTAAAAATTTGAAACATCACAATGAAGCGCTTGTACTGAGATCTTCTATTCATGAAAAGTACATCAAAATGGAAACTGTAGGAAGAATAACTCTGAAGTGCCAGGAGGCTTCATTATACTGTACAGGGTCAAAAACAGTATTGTACTTTATCTTATTGTAGGCCATATGAAATCTTACGCAATAGTACTTTGTAATAAATGAGTTTGCACGGAGTGTGTCGATATGAAAACCTTGAAATGAATCCGTAAATGAGCAAAAAATCAAGTTACATTATTTTCTGACATGCATCAGTATTAAATTATACCACTTTCTCCAGAAAAAAACAACATGCAATTACTTGCTGCATTTTGCATACCTGAGCACAAAGTTCTCATGGTGAACTATTGTGACATGTCTTTGTCTGTCGTCATCCTTGTGTGTTGTCCTTCAACCACTTCACTAACATCTCTGAAACCGCGGATTTTGACCAAACCTTTCAGGAATGATCCATGGGTGGTCCTCTGTCATAGTTGTTCAAGCTGTTTTAATTGGTTGCATAAGTAAGTCAAAAGTGTCAAAAAATGCCCCACCCATGAAAACACGAAATTAAATTTCCAACTAATAAAAATGATTTCACAGTGACGGTTTGTGAAAGTTAATTTTTGGTGACACAAGATCAGCCATAGGTGTAGTCTCTAAAATGACCGAGTTCTGTGTTCTACGGAAGCCATAAGGTACTAGAGTACTTTTCGAGGTGAACGAGCACATCAGAGCTTCCCTCGGAATCAGGTCGGCTTTGTACGCCTTTCTGACTTTACCTCAGAGAACCATAATTCCACTGTACTTGTAGCATATTCATAAGTAATGTGTATTTTTTGCCATATGCAAATATTGGATTTGCTTTTAAGTGAAGGCACTTATTAAAGGGATTTTTTGCCCTTTGAAAGACATAATAAGGAATACAAGTTAGTAATGTACTTTAAGACTAGACATGCTTTACATCACTATGCAAACTGTGGGAGATAGTTGTTGAAAACAACAACCTAATATATATGTTTTTGCCTTCAAAGTTCATAACAGTGACAGTTCATATAATATCACAAAAATAACTATGTACTCAGTACAAAGACCTTTACACTTTAAATTAGACCGTATTATAAATAGCAAGATAAAAGTGTAAGTCACTGTTTTTATGACAATTTAGAAAATGATGCACTTATGTTTTGTCTTTGGAAGTCTATTATCAGTGGTTGCTAGGCTTTAACAGCTTATACCAGTGTACCTGTATTACTCATTAGTTCCATGCTGATTAACTATGAATAATGATGATCGTAATGATTCAATCTCTAGACATGGCGGTGGAACATTGGTAAAGCATTGCTAATTCCCCCTAGATGTGGTTGGTGCCTGCCAGGCTGATGGAAGCAGCAGACGACAAACTGTGTCAGTGGAGCAGGCCATGTCTGCTGTATCTCACGTCAGCTTTGCTCGAGTTGTTTTCTTGTTTCGGAGAAGTTTCCCTGCTATCACGACAGCTTCACTTTTGTTGGTTCCCTGTTTCAGAGAAGTTTCCTTGCTCTTAGGTCAGCTTGGCTTTAGTTGGTTCCCTGTTTCAAAACAAAAAAAGTTTCTGTGCCATCATGACAGCTTGGCTTTAGTTGGTTACACAAGAGTGGCTTCCTTACAGCGTTCCCACAGCGTTTAAAAAAATGAAGAATGCCGAGGTGCGCACTGTGCAAACGCCATCAACGCTGTGCAAACGCTGTGGAAAGGCTGTGCAATCGCCTAGAACGCCATGCTCAAAACAAACACCGCGGCTTGGCGTTTGTCTAGCACGCTGTGGCAACGCTGTGGGGTCATCTAGAGCGCCGTGGACGCATTGTGAGCGCGCCGCGTGCACGCTGTAAAGACGCCTTGTAAATTTTGCATTTGGAGTAGGCGTTTGCAATGCATATTGATAATAAAACAAATAATCATAAAATGTATTAAAATATATAAAGTATTTATTATAATAAATGCAAATGACTTAAGTTTCATTTAAACTAAAACTAAAACTAAACAAAACTTAGAGATTGAATATAGTTTTTTTTATTTCAATAATAAGTTGTTTAACAAAAATAAACCTCAACTAAAACACATCATTATAAAAGCTATTCAATATACACTACTTAGTATATGTGTGTTATAACATATGTTGCAAGTCCTGGGTGATTTTAAACATTTTAACAACTGTTAATTCCTTTGACAAATTGCTTCAAAAAGTAAAAAAAGATCACTATGTTTGCAAAATAGAGTTACTAAAAAAAAATTAAAACAAGTTAAAAACGCTATAATTGCAGTGAGGACGCTGTGTGCGCGCCATGAGAACGCTGTGTGCGTGCCATGAGCGTGCCGTGAACACGCTGCAGCAACTGCTTGCGCGCTGTGAAAACTTCATGGACGCTGTAAAGACGCTGTGGGAACGTCGTGTGGACGCTGTAGGGACGGTGTGAGGACATTGTGTACACGCTATAACTGGCAACTTTGATATTTTTAGGCGTATCGCGGCAATCCCACAGCGCACTGACATGGTTTTAGAACGCTGTACAAACACTGTGGCATCGCCGTTTGGTGTGACAGGGGCTTTGCTTCAGCTTGGCTTCAGTTGGTTTCCTGTTTCGGAGAAGTTTCCCTGCGCTTACGTCAGCTTGGCTTTAGTTTGTTCCCTGTTTCAGAGAAATTTCCCTGCTATCACGACAGCTTGACTTTAGTTGGTTCTCTGTTTCAGAGAAGTTTCCCTGCACTTACTTTAGCTTGGCTTAAGTTGGTTCCCTGTTTCAGAGAAGTTTCCCTGCTCTTATGTCAGCTTGGCTTTAGTTTGTTCCCTGTTTCAGAGAAATTTCCCTGCTCTTAGGTCAGCTTGGCTTAAGTTGGTTCCCTGTTTTAGAGAAGTTTCCCTGCACTTACTTTAGCTTGGCTTAAGTTGGTTCCCTCTTTCAGAGAAGGTTCCCTGCTCTTATGTCATCTTGGCTTAAGTTGGTTCCCTCTTTCAGAGAAGTTTCCCTGCTCTTATGTCAGCTTGGCTTTAGTTGGTTCCCTGTTTCAGAGAAGTTTCCCTGCTCTTAGGTCAGCTTGGCTTTAGTTGGTTCCCTGTTTCAGAGAAGTTTCCCTGCTTAGTTTTGAAGCTCGCCAATCAGATTCTGTCCTGTTTGATCATGCCCATCATGGATCCCCGCCAACAGGACAAGTGAGGTGGAGGGTAGATTGTGCCATTGGAGGGTGTAGTTTTTGTTTTAGATGTCTTATTAATCATTATAACAATAAATTATATTATATTATTATTTAAGAATAATTTCCAAGTTAGGGTGGTATATTGCGGAAATTATGAATGAGTTGCAATGGGAAGGAATTAACATGCATTAGAATGAGTCGTTGGTTGTTAACACAATGTACCACACTCAAATGTAATTTATTTTATATTCTACCATTAAACATTGTTGACTGCAGTTAATTTATTACTGTGTTGTTGTTTTTAGGTCACCTAAGTACAATGTGCTCAAGGTGAGCTTTTGTGATGGCCCATTGCCTGTGGTCCATTGTCTGTGCATCCGTCCTTGCATCAACAATTTCTTTAAACAACTTCTCCTCCAAAAACACTTGGCCAAATTTGATGAAACTTACCAGAGAACAAAGAAGTCCCTTTAGGTATTGTAATTTATGTGTATGCTGTATATTGGTAATTCAAAAACAAATCAGTTTAAAAGCAACTGCTCACTGCCAAATACAAACTACTCTTTTTACATTTTGCATTCTGTATTGAAAGGTATTGCTCATTTTATGACTTTGAAGATTGAATAGTGGTGTTTTACTTTGACATTTAGCTTGATGTAAAAAGTTCAAATAGAATGTGCTTTGCTTTGTACACCTTAGAGACTTTCCAAGACAGATAGGTTTCATTTTATAGTTATGACAAGTGATTTGTTTCCTGTGGAAATTGAGTGCATATGAGAATAGAACAGTAAGTTGTTTCTCAGATGAAGAGAGATCCGGGTTGGTAGGTCAAACAGTAAAATAGAAATCCCATTAACCAAGATTTCTACAAATGAGGTAGAAACAGCAGAGTGAATCGCAACTCAGTTGTTTTTAAGTGCACTTGCACTAGTGGATCCATTAGCGGATATAATGAATTGTGTGTTTTGTGACTTGCTAGGCTCATGATTATATTTATCATATTAATTATTATTAATTAAAGTATCCACACATTTTGTAATACACTCGTAAATGCAAGGTAAAGAGGGAAACACTGGTACGACCCCCACCACTGGCTTGTATTCTGCTCATAGCAATGTTATTAGAATGTTACATGTTTTCTATTTCTGTGACTGACTGTAAAAGTTTCTTTTAATACAACTATAAAAACTTTCTGTTTTTGGATGTTCTGTTTTTGGACACCCCCATGTTTTTCAACAAAATAATTTTTTTATGTTTCTAAAATGAAAATTTAATAATTTTGCATATCAAATTATTCAGTGATGATATCACAGAAAATATAATCATGTTTTACTGTCAGCAATTATACTTTGATTTCAAAATATTCAGCTTCACGCCCAAATGCCTTTTTTGGATAAAAAACACACAAATACACACACAGTTGCTTTAGTTATTAATATTTACACTGTGCCCCGTGAACTATTCTGTTTCCCAACATCTGGTGGCTGACGGCCTTATATTCAACATGGGAGTCAGACACCAAGACTTATAAAGACCTTGGCACTTAATCATGGATGAAGAGAATAATTTAACTAACAAGACATGTATTCTACATTTCAGGTGACTATGCGGTGTTCAGCCCGGGGGTGGTGAACAGTCGACCAAGGGAGGCAAGCCAGGGTCAGACTCTAGCGCCCGCCCCTCAGAGAGCCCGCTTCCACACGCCCACCGAGCCCATCCAAGATGGTAACAGACCTTGCACAGTCATCATATTCACAGTTACAGATGATAAAAATATAAATAAAATAATCGAGACCATTTGTTTTCATTCCTCTTACCTTAAAGTTGGATCTCGTTATGACAGCAAATATGGACATGTAATCATCTTACAGAAATCTTGTTAGCCTGGCATTTGTGGAGCAAAGTGACATCACATTTAAAACATGCAAAGCACTGCTTTTCATCTATAGAACATTTAACAGCTTTAACATGATCCCATGTGTGTTAGCATGCTTTATGTGGTTATAATAACCTAGATCATTTTGATATATTTTTGTATGTGGAAGAAACAAAAAATAAGGACAGACTTTAACAAAACATGTTTTTGCATCTAATGTTTTGGATGCTGACTATGCAGTTTGTAATATTATAAAGAGGAATTGAATGTACAGCTAAATTGTGGTAGACCCATGAGGACAATAGATACAAGGCAGAACATCATTAGTTGCATACATTTAAAAAAAAGTCACATAAGAGGTGGTATGATTCAATGTTAAAAAAATACCTAGAAGTAAGTGCTAAAGCTTAAGTTTCATCTTGAGAAAGTCTTTGGTCCAATCTCTGCTTTAAGTTTATTGTGATCATACTGGAACACGATGCTTTCTTCATGATGTCCTGGGTTGTTAACACCGCCTGTAAGGACAGACACCATATCAATGATACCCGAATATACATTACTAGTCAGGAGTGACAGAGAAGAATTGGTTTTGAGAACTGAAAATAAATAAATGTTCATGAGATTGTTTTAAATGAAATGCTGTATTGTCTTTCACTGAGACGATTATTTCATAGATGGGTGTTTCTATACAGGGCCTGTGACCTCGTTCCGGTGGTGTCATTGTCCTCTCGATGATAGTGGATGTTAAGGGTTATCTAGGTGTAGCGGAAGACACACTGGCACGATTTTGCGTGACTCTCTACCATACACATGGTTCCTTTATACGGTGCTGCCTGATCTATGGTATAATTATGCTAATTACCAGCTTGCCCAGAAACAATGGCTAAGAAGTTTATTCATCTCAAGCTTGGCTGATGATTGTCAATGGATAAATCACTCTTGATTGACTGGCAGGAAAAGTGTAGGTGGCTTGGTGCAACTCGGGTTAATGACTCTTTGGCTTGCCATGTACAGCTTGCTTCTGGTATTGTTCAAATAGATCTGTGTCAAGAGTTTCCAAAATTGGAATGTTTTTTTTGTCGAATAAGAATAATACTGCAGCCTTCGTCTGCAGGTTTAGGTATTGTAGTTGTACTAGATTGTTTGTCTCACCCTTGAAAGCCATAGGTCCAATTTCATCACCACTAGTGTTTTGGTTGGTATCTATCTGGTTATATGAATGTTTGGCTATTTCCTTTTTGTGTCGCCCGACTAGGCGACATACTGGGATTACTTTCGTCGGTGGCATTGGCGGCCACCTCGTCTGCGTCGGTGTCCGGATTTTCTTGTCCGGAACTAATTTTGTCACTGTAGGTCCAAATGACTCCAATCTTGGTTTGCATGTTTCTGGCAATGACTTCAAGTGCAGTGCACAGGAACCGTTACTGAACCTTGTTCCCTTTTGAATTATTACCCTTTGATTGATTTTTATAGAGCATTTCTTGTCCGGAGAGTAACTTTGTCATTATAAGTTCAAATGACTCCAATCTTGGTATGCATGTTTCTGGCAATGACTCAAAGGGCAATACACAAGAACTGTAACTCTACCTTGTTCCGTTTTTTATTTTTTCCCTTTGATTGACTTTATTAAGCATTTCTTGTCATTCTTTTAAATTATACCTCTTTGATTGATTTTTAGTGCAATTCCTTGCCAAGGGCATAGTGCAGAGTTGGAAACCCATAACACTGCATTGGGCATTTCTAGAGCATTTCCCCATGTATAAGCTTTGCTTTCATTCACAATTTAAAGGTTAGATATTATTTGTGAACTTTGTGCAAATACATTGCTAATAACCGTAAAACAAAACAAAAAATTAACATTTTTTATTTTGACTAATAAAATATTTTGTCAGGCGACTCATCCATCTCGCGGAGTTCTAGTATTATTTAGAAACGTTTGCCCAGTAGTCCTATATAGGATTAAAAGGTTATGTAGAACTCCCACAAGATCTATAACTGTTAAATGCTTGAGAGGTTTAGAGATATGTGGGATTTTGCCACCTGAACAATTCCTATAATAACAGGTCACCAGAAAGCATTATTTCCTGATTGCTTGTCATACTTTTTATGCTGTTAAAGAAATGTTTATGTATCATGTGTGTGCTGTTCCGTAGTGTCACATGCACTTTGACCAAACTTTAAATGCCTGTTATTCCATTTTATTAAAAATACTGGCTTCAAACTTGGCACATTTGAATCTCATGTAACTGTCTGTCAGTCAGCTAAAATGTAAGTAGTGTATGTTGATTTTTTCTTTGACTTTTTTTTACAATAACTTAACTTGTCAGATTTGTTTGTTGGTTGATTTTGAGTTTTATGGGGGAAAACATTACAAAAACATGTTGGCCATTCTAATCCCCAATCCCCGGAGTATGCTAGTTCTGCATTTTTTGTCACTTGAAATCAGCAATTAGGTCATAAGTCTAATGTTGAAACCAATTTACTTCATTAATCCTGTAGCAAAAGATGTTGCACCTAGTTGAGTGTTTAAGGCCCTTTTGTGCTCAGGGTGAGCTATTGTGACTAGCCTTTATCCGTTGTCCGTTGTTTGTCCTTCCGCCAACTTTTTTACTTAAACATCTTCTCCTCTGAAACCCCTCATTGGATTTTGACCAAACTTCACAGGAATGATCCCTAGGTGTTCCTCTACCAACGTTGTTCAAACTGTTCCAGTTGGTTGCAGCGGTAAGTCACGGGGTAAAAAAAAGGTTTTCAAAATGCAATTTTCAAAAATCTTCTTGTCTGAAACTACAAGGCCTAGAGCTTTCATATTTGGTATATAGCATCATCTAGAGGTCCTTTACCAAAGTAGGTCAAATTATGCCCCTGGGGTCAAAATTGACCCCACCCCGGGGGTCACAATTTTACATTGAATTATATAAGGAAAAGTTCAAACAACATCTTCTCTAGAACTGCTGATGGGAATTTGACCAAACTCAACAGGAATGGTCTCTGGGTGGTCCCCTACCGAAATGCAACATACACTTAAATAAACACAATAAACACACACAATTAAGGTGGCACAATATATTTCGCCCTAAAAAAATCTACCATTGGAAAATAGGAACTCTCCTGATTTCCTGTATGTTCTAATATTACATTTCCTGGAAAAGGCTACACAAGAAATGTCTTCTGTTTCCATGTTAAATCAGGTGTGGTTTATGTTACTTTTGGAGTCATGTAAACTTTATCTGATTTTTCTTCAATCACAAGGAAGACCTCAGGAGAATTTGTGTTTATTTCCTGGTTGACATTATAGTTTATCTACTATCAAGAAAAGTCACCAAGAAAATGAGAATATTGTCTGGAATATGAATAATGAGGGTAGTGTCCTACATTGTAAATATAACTTTTGTTTGGTGATTAAAACAAGAACATTATCTTGAAAAATAGCCTGGACATGTTTTCAAGAAGAGACTATAGATATAGTTGTCTTATAATTTGGCAAGTTACCGAAGATAAAAAATTAAGAAATCTTTATTTAAAGATTTGTAATTTTTTGTAAGTAAAATATCTTTTTCACTGAAACTCGTGACTAGAAGTGTGAAGGCTGTCTAATGTGGAATGATTTAGTTTGAAAAGGAATAATTATAGAGTTTCATGTTAATGCTATTTTGGGGGGCAAAATTTAATCCCAATTCACAGCCACGGCACGGCATCATATGTATTAAACTACCAAACCTACAACTTCTGTTCGTTATTCCCTTATTCCTATGACATTATTCCTGTGACATTATTCCCTTATTCCTATGACGTTATTCCCTTATTCCTGTGACATTATTCCCTTATTCCTATGACATTATTCCCTTATTCCTGTGACATTATTCCCTTATTCTTGTGACATTATTCCCTTATTCCTGTGACATTATTCCCTTATTCCTGTGACATTATTCCCTTATTCCTGTGACATTATTCCTGTGATATTATTCCCTTATTCCTGTGACGTTATTCCCTTATTCCTGTGACATTATTTCCTTATTCCTGTGATGTTATTCCCTTATTCCTGTGACGTTATTCCCTTATTCCTGTGACGGTATGGAAACTGTTATTCAGTGAAAAACTTCTCAAATTCTCTTACGAGGTTTTAAGGAGGAAATTGGAGAATGGTGTAAGTCCTATTTATTCCGATGGTGAATTGATTCCTTAAAAAAATAAAGCCGCCTTCTATCCATCAAACGGATGGCATAAAGGAGGAAATATTTCCAAATCAGTGGGCAGAAAATCAACCAACCCAATTCAGGAGTGTGTTATTTGGCTGCAGATTTTGTCCTCTTACTTTGGCAGCTAAGCTAGGCAGATCTTAATTGGCAGCGGCATTTATTCCTGAAGCATCATGCTGATTATGTTGTCTGTTGTCATAATATGTCAGGTTATAGCCCCCTGACCCAGATACTAGATTTTATTAGCATTTTTTGTGTGTTTATGGCATACATGTAATGCAGCGCTAATGTTTTGATGAAGAAACCAAATAATAATGTGATAATAAAAAATTAATTAACATTCACTGTAAAATATAAATAATATCAAATCTGTTTATATAGTATGTCACAAAAAAAATATTGGCCAATAAATTAAGCTGAGACTAGGCTTTTAAAAAGAAATCTACAATAAAAAATGTATTAACCGATTTTCGTTCAACCAGACTTGATTATTTTCTGAATTTGCTATAAAAGTTGATTGAATTTCAATTTACCGACTTGGGTCATACTGACATTACTTGGCAGACTGTCAAAATGGTAATTACAAACAGTCTTCGGGCAATTTTATTATAAACTTCTATAGGCATTAGGAAAAATAACTTAAAGGCATAAAATTAATGCAACTTTTATCTTCTTTAAAAGTAAAATTAAGATAAATTTATCTGTGTTTATGCATAATTTATGTAACAGTGCTGGCATTTTTAATTTTCCGTCAAGTTAAAATATGGCGTGTCTCTACCTAATGCCAGACTTTTTATGATTTACACATTAATGTTATGCATTTACTGGATTTATATTGTGAAGGGTGCAAAGTTATCATAAATCAGATCTTGTCAGGCAATGTAGCATTCAATTATTTCAACCCCCTGTCCCAGCCATGCAATAAGTAAATGTTCTTGACAGTCACTGCAATTGTTGCCCAGTTTCTGCTGTCATGAGTAACTGTTGCCCAGTTTCTGCTGTCATGAGTAACTGGGTCAAATGTCCTTCCTACAAGGTCGAGGTCGCTAGGGCAAAGATGGTGTGATGGGTTACAGAAACCTGCCAAATTCATGCGACATGCAGAAACATTCAGAATTCATGTTACATACATGTACATGAACATTTAGAAGGTATTAACTGGCTGGAACATTTAGAATTAACTTTTTGACAGAACGCTTGAAATGAAGTCCGATGCTCTGACAAATGCGGGAAAGCATGTTTCGTCAAACATTTTCTTCTGATTGGCCCTATTGAAATTGTACATTATGTTGTACTATAAATAAAATATAAGCCATGTATCACATAGATTTTTTTCTAATTCATGATATACATAAAACTTGTAATAAAAAGAATATAAGAAAATGGTACTGTATTATGCATTTGTATCAAACAACACTTACATACACATAACTTTT
>Ga0224511_10002396_pt1 | contig 12594 bp, 4 predicted proteins | sample SF_May12_sed_USG_2_FD_169988 | JGI IMG/M metagenome (GOLD analysis project Ga0224511, IMG submission 169988) | Sediment microbial communities from San Francisco Bay, California, United States - SF_May12_sed_USGS_8_1 | ecosystem: Environmental > Aquatic > Marine > Sediment | place: USA... | reverse complement strand
ACCTAGACATGATTTAAATGGCGTGGTTACCTGAAGTTTAGAGAGATTTCTCCATAGTCGGTCCTTACGGCCGATTTGAAATGATCCTGGGAAATGATTCAGTTTCTGATACTCCCTGATTGATTTGAATCCCTGAGCTTTCATATGCCGACCCCAACATCCCAACCAGTCATAATGTTCTACAAAAAAAAAATTCAAATTATCTCACATAAGAATAAAAGAAGCTTTGCGCACCTACTCACCCTGTCAGTCATTTATTTATTTACTCGTAAGTTCTTTACTCTGTTTGAGATCACTATCAGCGGTGTACTTTGAGTTACGCAAAACCTAATGAAGTAGTTGGTGCTGGTGGACCACGGATCACTACGATACTCACTTTTGGTTGTTCGAAACCCTGATCGATTGATGACATTTTTGACCACATTCGGCGTTATAGCGCACATTCGCCATTTGAGTAGTTTCCTCAATTCCCAAGGTAGTTGCTCAACTAGAAAAAATGACTCTTGCTTGTTAATATGACCAAACGGAGTCCAGCAGTGCTAGGAAAAGACAAGAGCCTATAGACTTTGGTCAGCTCATATTTCCAATAAATCACTCACAAGTCTTACAACTATTCGCTAAACATATATTTGTACACAAAATGAAAATGCAAATATTTAGATAACCTAGAACTATTAGATATTGCCTATCTGGGTATAGTAACAGGATAATTAAGAGCTGTTGCTATGTACTGAATTGTAACAACCTCTATTTCAGTTATGTTGTGTACTCAGGTAATATTTTGGGATAGTGGGATACTCAGTGGATAAACCCAAGACCAAGTAACTTTGGGTGTAAGTCCCAGGCATGCTGGGTTCCCACTGTGAGCTCCCAACATAATTATCAGCTCCTACAGGTTCAAAACAACTCAGGCTTGAAAAAGTCCATTAAATAGAACGGCCAAGTTCCCACATTAAGAAAGAGAAAAAGTGTGTACTTACTGCGTTCTCCTTCCCCCGCGAAGTTTATGTATGGTGGGGTGTGAGGAAAGAGACTTTTGATAAGCGCTGGCTGAGTACTGTTATCTTGATAGGAGGAGTGAGTGCGGCGACGTGCTGACTTCATACGAATCAGCGCGCTGCTGTCCAGAGCGCGATGACAGCGGCCCAGAGAGGCAGAGCGAATACGTAAACTCGAACCAGCGGTGGAGCCAGTTGAGGATTCATCATCTGTAACAGGAAAATAGCGATAGAAAAATGGCCACCCTACCGAGAGTGGACTGCCGCGTAGCCACCGGTTGATGTTTATTACAAACTATTCAAATTATTCTTTATTCTCTTATAAACCAATTGACCTGATGCAAAGTTTCTTATGAATGACGTTGTGGTATTAAAAGTTTAACTAACTACCCAACAGGCAACCGGAAATAATCCTCTTATCGTTTAAGTGATATAATAATAAACAGTGAAATTTTTATGTAATAACCTAAGTCGTACACTCCCACACAGTCGATGATGAGGACTTACCATCATCTTGCCCTTCTAGTTCATCATCTTCCAGTCCATCAATCATATCCTCATCATCAAAATCATCCTCTCCATCCAGGGTTTCTCCCTCACCAGCAGTGCGATCGCTGAAAGATAAACTTTGTGTAACTCAAGTCATACCATAACAATGGTGATCACGGAAGTCATACCACCTGCGCACATGTATGTGACAAAATGGGAATGAGGTGATAAAGATTTAAACGCACAGACTATGCTAGAACTGTGATTTTGGTGTGACTTATACAGGGAGCATTACCTAGTGCTGGGAGCAGGGCTGTCTTCTTCCCCCTCCTCCTCATCTTCATCTTGTGAACTTTCCTTAGATGATTGAGACTTGTTTTCCTCACCACTGATCCTCCTCTGTTCATTGGCTATTCGTTTACCCGGCTTAGATGATTTTCTGCAAAATAACTGAAGCATTGATGCGGAGCTAACAAGCAGGTAAAAGCTGGAGAGCCATCCATAATAAAGTGAAGCATTATCTGACCAGAAGAAGTAGCAGTTAGTATCAAGGACAAGTGGAAAAGCAATTAACTGCCAACCATTTCTATTAAAATCAAGGTATTGGAAATCAGCTGTTCAATCCTTAGAGTGCGAGCAGGAATTTCAAAAGAAAGGGATATGCTGCCTTAGAACAGTGAACGCTTGATCAATTTCTATGGTGAGCATGGGTGTTAACAAAAGCTTACAAGTTTAATTAACCAAAGGCACCAGATTGGCTCAGGTGACCACTGACAGTAACGGGGATAAAGGCCTTTATCGGACAGACAATCTTTTGTTTCAAATTCTAAAGCAAGTTCAATCGAATCGATCAGGCTAGTCATTATGTAATGAGGTAAGCAAAAGCCAATATGAATCTGTAAAGAGTGAAGGGCAGTTCAACCAACGCCCTAGGGATGTTATAATGTGCAGATAAAAATTGTGAACAATAAAACACAAATGAGAGGCGCATTGAGGTCATCCAGCTTGACATATACAATTTTTCTGTTGTGTAGCGCCGTATTTTCACTTACAGATAATAAGGAGTGATGGGAGAAGGTGAAACCTGTGAAGCAGGACTCTGAGACTTCACCGAATTCGGAGCTGAAGAACTCCGGGTAAGACTTGGACTATTCGCGGTAGAGCCTTGTAACCCGTTACTATACGGTTTAGTGTCCAGCTCTCCGGGGCTAGGCATGGTGTCATTGTGTGTCAGTGAGACTGGTGTTTTAATATCGCTTCTCTTTACAGTATCAAAGTCTGGTGTGATGACTACATTTTCTGTCTTTGACGTTGTCACCTCGGCTGTGACCGATGGCCTGGCTGCCTTTGAGTTATCGTCACTCTTTGCGGAGGATGGCTTGGCAGTGCTAGCACTGGCTGATGATGCCGTGCTCGCGCTGTGTGTTGGGCGTCGGTTTTCATTCTGGATTCTGTCAGGGGTTGCTCTTGCTGACCCCAGACGAGGTGACGACTTATAGAGACCAGCCGATCTACTAAGTACCTCCAATCCTAGAGAGCTATTCTCAGGATTTCTCACTCGAGCCGTTTTAGCTTTATGCAGTGTTGTGATAGCTCTGGAGATGGTATTGTTGAGATTTTCCGGCTTCTTTGTTTCTGATGGGAATTTCATCTCATCTTCGGGGGAGATTTCAGTGTATGGTTTGGCTGGTGAGTAGTATGGATTCCTCACTGTCGATGAGGATGGACGTCTGAGAGCCGAAGGCGGTCGAGCACCTCTCTCAGGCGTCAATGGCTTAACAAGTGACTCCTCAAATTTCATTTTAGCAGAGTGTGTCATTGTCGTACTGGAAGACTGAATAGAGACAACCTTAGTAGTAGCAGTGACAGGCACCTCCACCCCGAGACGATTGTGGGCTTCTGATTCAGTTGGCTTATTGAAAGGCTTGCCATCTTGTTTCGTTGGTCGAAATAATGAGTTGTTAGTCATGTTAGTTGCGTGAAGACTACTAGCGATTGTCTGCGTCATGGTTTTAGATCTTTCTAGGCCAGCAGTCATTAAACCTTTGGCGCTTAGTGGTCTTGCGTATGGATCGGGAGATGGTACATAACTGTACGGGCTTGCTCCATATGGTGCAGATGTCTTTGCCTGTCCGTTCACAGCAGATTTGGCTGGACTGTTTGGTGCACTGGAAATTGCAGTTGAAGTCATATGCTGAGATATTTCTGGGTTCTGGTAGAGATAAATTGGACCTGGTTCTGACGAGCTATATTTTAACAATGGCTTCTCTCGTTGCGGCCGGGAGTGTAGAAGCTGTGTTCTTAATGACAGCTCGTCGAGAGCACCAGCCATCTCAGCAATGTTTATATTCTCCATGTATGGTAAAGGGTAATTTGCTACCTATAAACAGATCACAAAAAAACTGAAGTGCAGAGACCTTTAGCCCAGTCCACTGTTTTGCATGATATTGCATACTCTCCCGCTAAAATGTTTCACAGCCTTAGCATCACATACTCAAATTTCCTTAGCGGAATAAGCCCAAGTTTTGATAACTGATTCAGACTCACGGAGTAACGACTTGGTAGTTTAGTTTAGTCATTTAATCAAACATTTACTAACACTGAACTGTAACCCTCCAAACTCTCATATCACGAACTGTAATCATGTAATGACATTGGCTCAGTGGTGTCAACAGTCAAGTCAAGAGTCAACAACACTACGACTAACTAAGTCAGCTTAGCATTCCTTGATCACATTAGACTTATAGATATAGTATTTATAACCACTTACCTCAGCCGTTTGAATGAATTGACGCCTTTTGGGTCAGTTAATCTTCGGGAAGAGAAGGTTCGCTCACATAATTACTAAACCCACACCGGTCGTTTCTCGAAGTCGAGCCTGTCTATAGGAGGTAAATATCAAGTTTACTATCCTAGGCAACACGACGCGGTGTGAGAATCGACCAATAGTAACTTTGTTTAGATAAGTAATTGGCCAATTAAAGACCTGATATTGGATGCATACCCACGTGACTTTAAAAATATATTTTATGGACTCGCTGTGACTTATTTCCAATTCTTGAAAAGGACACGATCACCCCGTAGGGCAGCCGAACGGTTATCCAAACGACGCTGCTAAAAACGCGGTTAATTATGGAATACACACCGGTTTGAAATACCACTGAGATACATGAAAATGGGATCGACTTCTTCAACGTAATCACCAAATTTGCAATCATGTTTAAAAACGAATTCCAAGTAAGTCATCCACCGATTCAGATCATTAATGATTAACTGATTCAGATTCACTCAGAACTGATACTGATAGTGATACTGATAGTGATAGTCACTAGTCAGTGATACTGATAGTTTTATACTTATACTAATTAGTTACTATATAGTTAGATACGTATACGACTACGAGTAAACCACTCACTCCTCGGTCTAGTCTAGTCGTGAAACGACATTTTGTCAGTTAGTGGGTTACTCTCGCTCACTGATCGGGTTACTCAGTAGTCAGTGGCTCACTCACTGTGACTCGTGAGTGTGAACCAATTACTGAGTCTTGTTTGAGTGAATAACCGGTAACCGGAGGGTATTGAAAAGTTGTGTACCCGTACCCTGTACCTCCGAAACCATGTACCCGTACTCTCGAAGCCATGTACTATGTACCCCAAGCTCAACAAAACTATGTACCCAGTACCTTAGATACCATGTACTTCCCATCAGAAATTTGAAAAAAGTGGAATAACCCTAATAATGTCTAAAAATTAAGCCAAGTCCTTGTGATTTCGGCGTAGCACAACCTGAGAGAGACATAATTTAAAACCACTTCTGTGTTTTCCTTTTCAATAATCAATTTAAGGCACTATGTATCGGATACATTCTACCACTTTCATTACTCACCAATGTCTAAAAAGTAAAAATTCAGGTTAAATCCTTGACTTTTCAGCATAAAAAATACGTTTATTGTTTTCACTTCCAATACCCAGGTTGAGACATGGTAATGTAACGTTAAAACAGTGGGTGACGTTCAAAGCGGTGAAAGTGGTGGAATTTATCCGATACACTGTGTCTTAAATTGAGTATGGAGAAGGAAAGCACAAAAGTGGTTCTATTTGTCTCTCTCAGGTTGTGTTATACTGAAAACACAAGGACTTAGCTTAATTTATAAACATTATTGGGGTTGTGCCACGTTTTTGTCAACTGTCTGATGGAAGTACAGGGCATCTAAGATATTGGGTACATAGTTTCGAGCATGGGGTGCATGGTATATGGTTTCGAGAGTACAGGGTACCTGGTTTTGAGAGTACAGGGTACATGGTTTCGGAGGTACTTGGATACAGGGTATGAAGTACATAGTTTCTCACTACCCGTCACCTGACAGGAGGTGAGTGAGCGTGAAGACTAGTCCAGTCTAATCACAATGTTTAAATCCATGTCGCAATTCTGGCGAGTTTCATCACAAACCACCCAGCCGAACTATGGCTTTATTAGTCATTTACCTGCTACCCAGTCGACAGCCTATCAGATCTATTTATTGTATGCCTTAGCTGTGGTGAGGTTGATGTGACAGATACTCACCAAGCATAGTAAGATAATTTCATAGTATCAGCCATTTACTCAGTGTATAGTGAATACTAGATGTGCTGAGTGATGGGTCCTTTGCAAAAGAACGCTCTGTTTTACCCATCTTAGTTCAGATGTTTATCCCATGAGCCAGAATGGAAAACCTTCCCCGTCATTGACTCATTGACTCGGTAGAAAAGAATAAAACATGGCGGCTAGATAATTTTAGGATTCTCTATAAATTGGCAAACAATTTTTTTACCGATTTAAAGCTTCTTTTGAAAGCATCATTGTAAATGGTAGCAGCCAGTGCTTATAGTGAGGTTTCAGGGTAACAGAGTCCAAAGGATGTTTGGACATGGGGTCCTACAAGATTAGCATCCCCCACTACAGCTTGTCATCATGGAGTCTCTTTTCATACAAGTTTGTGTAGTGCGACTCGATGCATTGTGACTATCTAACCTATAACAGTCTCTCCACCTCAAATTTTACACTTCAACCGCTTGTGGCGGTTATATCTCTCCACATAGTAACATTTTGTGTCATTCAGGGTGGCAGTCACTTTGAGGTATTCAGCGCTCAGGGTAAAGACCCAACCGGAGTATGGAAACTTCAAGGAGGTTCCGGAATTCGCAAGGTTAGTTCAATCTGTCTACTGTCTGTATCCACCGTTCCGTAATCTTCTTATATTACGGCGCTGATTACCCATAGGCAATAATTGTGACGATAATGATGAACAACCATTCCCGAAGCTAACTTTCTCTGCAAAATAGAACTACATCACCAGACCAATATCCCTGTAAAAGTAATTGCGTCTCCATGACAGAACAGCTGTCAGGAGCGGTATGGGAATTGGCATGCTGGGTCTATTCGATTCAGCGTTTACCCGGATGAGTCATAAGGAAGCTGTCTGCTTACACCCGTGTGCCCCTTGGAGAGGGTAATTCTGTATACCTGTAATATAGGCGTAACACCGTCGGCTTAGGTGTAAACCAGATGTAGTGTCTTTTTACGGAACATTACCATCTTACAATGTCTTGTTATTGCCCTAGTCAGACTTCTGCTTTTTAGGTGTACGAAAAAGAAGTGAAAAGCTTTGTTTATACTTTGGAGGGAACAGTGGCGACAACCAAGATGCAACTCCCCAAAGACCCGAAGCAAAGCTGTGAGTGTTTTTGAGGTGTTTGTATACTGTAACAGAAAGACACATGCACCATTAGGCGTTGTTCTATTGTATAGTGCAACAAATCAATGTAACGGATACCAAAAAAACCACTACTGTTTGTTGTATTGATCAGTCTCATAATATTGCACAGGTTCACTTGTACAGCGATACGTCATCTTCCAGTTGAATGTACCAAAGGGGGCGGAATTTTCTGTAGAAATAGGGTAAGTATGTCTTCTTCGTAGTAGGTCTATTCGCGTGATTTCGGTCAATCGCAATGAAAGCATTTCAATCGCAATCACGCGAACATACAGTCACAGTCAGAAGACGCAGTGAGTTTGGAAGAATTTTAAGTTGCTTGGAAGTTGTCCTCTCTCAACATCAATCCATCGCTTAGGCCTGAGAAGTTACAGTGGAAAGATTTTTGCGGATCGCTTAATTTACAATAATCTATAACTAACGTATAAGAGACTTTATTATTCGCTTCTCTGTAGTATATTCCTTGTAGGTATTCCTTCTTTACCATCTGGTTGGCTGACTCCGATAACCTGATAAGTCCCGATTTGAGATATAAGAAAGGTTCTAGAGTTGCGCACACATTACAGTTATTTTGTGCATGTTTAAATTTGTCAGTTGTTTTCGTGGTAATTGTGAGTTTCTGATTAGGGTGACACCGACCTCTGTGTTTTTGGAACCTACCCTGTCTGAAAACTGCAGATAGCTTTAAATCAGATGAAGAGTTATTCTCCCATGAAGATGATTGCTAGGGGCTAGGACTGTTTCAGTCAGTTTTCATCCCTTCATATGGCTGAGCTTTTTTTTTATCTCCTCTCCTCGGAATGGAAGTTTTCACAGAATCTTTGGTTTCAGTATTACGGACATAGGAAATAACAAACGAAGACTCAACTTGTCCACTTCTGCCCGAGAATCCATCACCACACCACTGCATGCAAAGATGCCGCTTACCGTGCTAAAAAAATCTGTGGTACGTGCGTGTAATTCTATAGTGCTCTGTCGGTATTGTAAGAAATGTAAAACAATGTTTTATTTGGATGAACCGCTGGGTTGATTAATGATGATTTTTCTGCTGTGTGTGTCCTGGATACAAGTATATGAATGTGTGTTTAAGTGAGTAAATTGTTGTTTTGACTTCTGATGATCATACGTTTCAGTGGGTGAATTGTTGTATTGATATGGTAAATGTGGTGGGAGAGACGTGGCCGGGACAAACATTCGGCAAAATAGATAGTATCACCATCTCAGCGAACTGTAAACTCCGCAGGATATTCACTATGAAAAACCAACCACCGGACACCACTGATGATGACAGTAAGTTCCTCTCCATTTATGTTATCGAGACTCTTGGATACTGAATAGGTTCTAACTTCAGTTACATGCAGATTCTGTAGACCTTTGAAGCACTATGTTGAGATTTCGTCAGCCGAATTTAACCGGGAGATAGCACTGCCAGAAGATTTGTGTTACAATGTAAGACAGCATTTTGACCTTTGGTTCAATTCATCGACTGTCAATGGGTGTAATAAGACAGCGCTCTAACTTTTGATTCAAATAATAAGCGACTGTCAATGGGTGACGGGTGGTCTATCAGGCTAAGTAGAGACAACTCCATGCATGGCTCTAGGTATTATTATGGTGAACCGGTGCTCGTTCCAGGTATCTACGGGGTACCTGAGTCACAGAGTGCAGAGACGGATCAGATCCCGAGGGCATTTCAGCTTCACGCTGATGTTCAGCAGTATAACCAGCTCATTAACATGCACAAAATACGCCATTCGGATCTGAGAGTGCGTACAGAGCGACCTAGCATGCTTGACCTCGGTGAGTGTCATCTGTGTTGCTTGATATCCCAGATGCTGACTATACAATCCTTCATAGATTTAAGTCAACGATAAATTGCATCCAGACTAATAGTCCACATGGTTTGATGATTGGCAAACATATACAATGTATATTGTACCCAAGGCATAATTTGAGTGTTCGTATGAGCTTTGTTATAGTCCGAAAATATTTGAAAGATGTTCAGACATGTTGACGTAACACTTCCACTGAAAGCGGTGATAACCCAAAGTGAACAAAGCGCACTATTGCTTGGAGTTGTCTTCTTTTGGTAATAAAGCCGGAAGAGAGGATAATTCCAATCAATATAATTTTCGCTCGTTGGTTAAACTTGCGGAGTTGTCTTCTTGTTACACTAAATCTTCAAGAATCCACAACTCCCTGGTAGCAATGCTTTATTCCGCTGTCGTTTATAGGCGCTGCTGTGTTCCTTTGATTGTTAATCTTGGCCAAGTAAAATAGTAAAATTGCTGCTTTTCTTAGATTTAAATGCCAGTGGGCGGCGCAGTCAAACTATCAGTGACAGTTTCCACATAGCATTTGGCACCAAGGTTGGCAAGCCTCCGACCGCTGTGGTGGGCCGTAAATCTACTACGTCAGCGCTGCCAAGTGGACGAGAACACAACATGAGGTCAAGCGCACTTCTCCGCGATAGTACAGGTAGATGAAGTTTCCTTCTTTCAAGACAAGGTTGTTTCGTCCGCTATTTTTCCATTAGGGCTGTCACATCTTGTGGCGTTGATTGAAGTGGGTATGATTTTATTTCTCTAACATGTCTATTGCACCAATGTTCTCACAGCACCTGTGTAATCCTGTATTCTGTTTGCATGTTCTGTTTTGTTCAGATCACACCCATTCACATACGGTTCGAGCCGAGAAGTTATCACAACCAGGCGCTCGCCAACGCTTACTCTCTGACCCCGGCAACGCCCCTGATGCCTACAGGAACAGTATGTACCCACTATGAACCAGTGTAGCTAGATTGAAATTCATGGTTGGGTTCGACATTCCGCTTGTTGTTTAGATCACTTTAGATCCACTTTAGATCTAGTGGCACTTTATTAGTAACTATGCCTACTACTCACTTCTGGCACTGTCTTTTACCCGTGTTAACTCTGTACCCGTATGATTTCAGTTCTGTTTCATGTAAACCCATTCTTCCTTTTCCTTGGCCGATATTTGATCAGTGCCGTAGTGACCAGGCCTCTTCCTCCCCTAGATCCACTGAACCAGAGCCGCAGCTGGTCCGGGGCAGAGATGCAGGAGCGTAAACAACAGGAAGGGGTTGTCAAGCCGCACCCACCACCTCGTGATCTCTCAGCGGATAAACATGGCCGACGTCGACCAAAAATCAGAAGCGGAGATAAGCACAGAACTCCCGCTGATGCTCATTTACATGAGCCAACAGGTGAATTATCTTATCGTACGTAGATACTAATTTTATCATTATTGTTGTTCAGCAGACATAATCGTTTGTGAGAATTTTAGTTTGGTTCAGTTGCAGCAGCATGTTCCCGGTGTGTCACTCTCCTGATCTGGGCTTTTAGGCACTTCAAACCACCACCACACGGTGTCTGCTCCTCCGATGACTCTCGCTCCCAAACAATCCCAGGAGCCGAGACTCGCAAACTCCCACAACATTGAGGGACATCGAGACAGCCGATTATCTCCCGTGCTGAGCCGTCCCAACAAGCTTGCTCCGCTGGATAGAAGGAAACCAGTACAATCTGTACTGGAGCCTAAGGAACACCGCTCTAAAACTTTACTGCCTTTAGAAAACAAACCAAGACAGCCAGGTAACTATCCAGCAGCCATCTGTGTGTATATTTAACCGAAATATTTCTTTGCAACTCGGGCATTTCGCCCACCTACTTAATGGATCTTCTAAGTCTGAGGCTTGTTGGAGCAGTAGGAGCTAGGAATTATGTGAGCAGCTCATTCTTATCACACGCGCTCAGCATGACTAGGATTTGAACCAAGCACTCTAACCAATGAGCTATTGCGCTATCCCTATTTAATAGGAGAAAACTTGGATAGACTGTTTGCTCCTTCTGCTTGCCCTGAGTTGTATGAATAATTTATGCTTAGTCAGCACACAATTTTTGACCAAAATTAGAAAGTTTCCCTGAAGGTCTAATGGAAATTGATATGTTACAGAGGAGTTAAATGGGCATTTAGCGAAACCAGACCATCGAAAGAACTCCCTGCATGACGATATGGACCAAGACACCAAGGATCTTATGTGAGTCATAGCATATCTTCTCCACATTTGTGTTTGCTGAAACCTGTGTTGCGTAACTTTGTTAGCTCAAACATCACCTTATTTGGTAGAGACTCACTGGAAAAGTTCACAGGCGTGGCTCATTCAGATTCCGAGGAGGATTCCAGTAGTCAGGAACTTTTCCACTTCAGATCTCCGCCCAAAGCCGCTGCCAAACCATTACCAAAGCCGGATACTGCTGCCAAAAGACATCTTAATCGCTATCACAATGACTCAATCAATCACTGGTCTCAACACGCTAATAATGACTACACTCCTTCCAAATACTCAAAGCCGGAAACTTCTCCTACCCGTCAGCTGAACCCTATTGAAGCTAAGCCCCCACGCGCCCAGGTCTCTGATATCATGCAGCCTCGCCCACCTGACAGTCCCAGTCCCCGTCCAGGTAGTGGACGTCTCCGCTCTCGCAATAACAGCCGAGCCAACAGCAGAAATAACAGTAACAAACCCACGCCTGAGAGCTCAGGCACTGGTGAGGACCTGTGCGGGCATCTAACCACAGACACAGTCAAGGACTCGCCACGACGGAAGCCATTAATGGCGGGTGAGGAGTTTGATGGTGTGCCTAGTCCACGAACATCTGACAAAGGCCCCCGTATTTCTTCGGGAAATTCCGCCAGTCGAGCGAGTGCAAGCAGTGTCGAGTCGTCCAACTCTGACCGTCTTCAACCTCCAAATGTAAGTTTGCATCTTGAGTCAAATTTCCGTGGCGCAAAAACATTATTTATCTGCATCATGAACCAATTCAATAAGTGTGGTTCTACCTTATCTCCTATTGGTGCAATGCTCTTAGCTCACACTCTAGTGTTTATATTCAGGCAAATCGACGATCAGAAAGGGGCTCACCTGTGAGCAGTCGTGGATCCACTAGACTCAGTCGTAAAGCCCTCCGTGAGATTCCAGATGGAGACAAGAGGCTGATCAACGTGGTTCACTCTTCCAGCCCTGTGAGTGGTCAACGCTTAACGTTTTTATCCAATGATATCTGCACAATACTGGGATTATCGACTGTGACATTTGATATCGATAATGACTTTCAGAATCAGAGTTATGAGGCAAAAAAGTACCAGATGGTGGATGATACATTCGACGAAGAGCATATGCTACAGTATTTAAGGCGGGAACAGGAATGCGGTAGCTCTATGATGGAGGATGGAAGAGTAACTTCCCATACTAATCGTAGTGATCACAGGAAACACTACGAACATGAGGTATGTGGCTCGTCTTTCTCCTCGCCAAAATTATCATGGTTATAT
>Ga0224511_10002395_pt1 | contig 12596 bp, 5 predicted proteins | sample SF_May12_sed_USG_2_FD_169988 | JGI IMG/M metagenome (GOLD analysis project Ga0224511, IMG submission 169988) | Sediment microbial communities from San Francisco Bay, California, United States - SF_May12_sed_USGS_8_1 | ecosystem: Environmental > Aquatic > Marine > Sediment | place: USA... | reverse complement strand
AGCAGTAATCCAACTTCATCCAATTAGATCAGAGCAATTTGATTGATAAATTCTTGTGCAACTGATTAAATACCTAGACCGGCATTGTATAAGACAAACTATACAATTAGCTGTTGCTGCACAACCACGCATGTTCCGGGAAGTAGATCCTACTTTATTATACAAGAGATAAACAAAATAAACCACACAAAATCGCTACGGTTTAACTTCTTTTAACTGCCGATTATATGAGTGAATGAATTCTGCTTTCAAAAACACTTTCGCATAAAAACAACTTTTTAACGCAATACGAGTTTCACTGGACACTAATGGAGGTAACAAAAACGTAAATAGCTTACAAAAGAAACTTTAAAATTACAAACACAGTCGACTTTTGCCGTATCAGTCACATATTGTTAAATATACTCAGTGACAAACTATGATTATTGCACCCTTTTCTATTTTCTATGTCGCTTTTGAAAAGGTACCTTAATGTATGAACCCGAAACGCACAAAGTATGCTTAACATAAGCTACCCACGGGAGAAACAGTTACCTAGATGGCCAAGCACGCAACGATTGATCTATTGTTTGTCTTTGACCCCACGACAGGATTATGAGTGAGTGCGTCATGGGATATCAAAATGCAATTTCTTCAATCAAAATCTGTTTTGTTTCAGACGATAGGAATTAAGATAAATATAGCACGCCATTCGTTACAACAATAACTGATAAATATAAACTATTTATATGTTTGTACTTTAAAAGAACACTAATCGTAAGGCAATTATTTTTTATACTTTGTTTTTGTAATCGCGGGACCTAACCTAGAAATACACGTTTAATTGCATGTCTTAAACAAGAGGTTGCTTGGTGATTAATTATCCTTCACCCAATTCCATCTCCGAAACATCTAAAATGGTAGGGAACACCAAAGTGCAATGTTCTTGTTGTTCAGGGAATGCAATTAGCTTATTGCGTGTATTACAAATGCTTCTTTAGAAAGAATAAACTGTTTTCGTCTAAGTGGTGGTGTGAACCTCTTGTTATTAATGCATTTTAATCCGGCATTGCCATAAATAGACAAATGTAGGTCAATACATTTCCTTCTATGACGAAAAACAGACTAATCGCTATTTTGCATTGTCAGAGGATGCTTATTTTCGTGCAGCATTTAAGCTGTTTAGTACCTTTGTTTGGTTATAACCATGCCTTATAGATTTAATAAGAAACTCACCAAAACAATAGGACAAAACAGATTTGTACAGGGAAGGTAGGGTAAATCGAAATACTAATTTTTATAAAATCAATTAAATCATTATAATTACAATGTTTTAAATACTATATCGCATTAATTAATATGGTGTTCACACACAAATGTCATGTATATCCCATTTAAGCCTGCTTAAGTTCAATGACTTGTATTTTGTATTTTCAAACAGTTAGTCTTATCCGTTTGATGTATTTCCGCTCAATCCTTTTGTTCTCACGACATCTTTCATGAACTTATCATTAAATAAATTCCCCCTTTCTACCAACATGTTTTAGCCTTATCGTCTACGGTACATGTCATCAAATACGCACTTTCTTCGTTCCAAGTTTCCTGATATAGCGTAGGGTTTCTTGCAGTATCATTCAAATGAATGCAGTAAGCCCCCGTTTCTAATATTTGGCTTGATATGTTCCTCTTAAAAACTGGTGGATATATTATTATTTTCGGATAATTTTATGTTAAGGCAAGGAACGGGGCAAACGTTTCTTGTTATTGTCAACATACCAGTACGGAGGTCCCGTGTTAGAATATCCGTATTATTTTTTAAAGAGAGTTAATTAACCTGTCACTCTAGCACAATATTTGAATGTTAAGAGAATTACAATAACATGATATATCATTTAGTATTATCTATATACTATAGAAGTATTTTATATATTATTTTACCATCGGTCTTGTCATGTTGGAATAAAATATACAGTCTGGGAATTTGCTTTATACCACGTGTACCTCTATAAACATTACAAAATGACAGACCAATATCTTTTCTTGAAATACTTAGAAAAAAAAATGAGATTCGCACATGTTGTTTTTGTAATAAAACTGTCAAAATCAAACCCAGAACAAATCTGAAGTTTATTTTAATGAAAAGGGTAATTTAGTGTCGGAATAAATTATTTCTACTGAGAAAATAAATAAGCTGCCTTAAACTTTAATTGATGTTGATGTTTAGATATCAAAATGATATTTATATAGCGTGTACCTTTTTAGAATTGGCAATAAAAACTAAAGATAGTACCTATAATATGCTGTCCGTGTGATTTTAGGTGAACAATTTTGAAAACGTTTTGATAATGCAACTAAATTGATAACTATTTACAAGTTGTTATATTAGTGTATATAACAAGTACATACATAGGAATATCCCTAAAATTGTGGATATACACATCAAAACCTTAGCTAAAAACCGACAAAATGACTTATTTGGTTCACAATTTCAAACAACAAGCATGTGCCTTTTACGAATCTGATCGTTAGCATCCTATTTATAAGAGATAGACGCTGGGTAATTTTCCCATTACAAACAATTACATGTCAATCCCTAACGTTGAGATGACATCTCAGGGCCAATTGCACATCTTAAAATGTTGCAGCAATTATCCTCATTCATTCAGCAAAATCAATTATAACAATTGAGATAGAGAAATCAATTTTGAGACATTTTGGTATAAAAATACATGCATCTACCGGAAAGGAACAAATAAAATATCCAATTATATACAAATCCAATAAATATGTTCTAGATTCTTTGAAGCGAATAATTCTTTCCAGTTATATGTGCCTTTAAACAAATAATGTAAAAGGGCCCGAACTACAATGGCAAATTGGTAATTACGTTTATAATCTTTATACGGGTACCTCGCAGACTTTGCCGCGAGTTGAGACATGGACATTATCTCTCGGCAGGTTTATAAGCACTGGGTGAAGCATCTACATCAAGTTGGCAAGAAGTAGTTGTTGATGAGATTAATGTATTTAGTGTATCTTTTAAAGCTTATATCCCACACAAGGTGGATTTTAATTTCCATAACTCTAAAAATCAAAATTAACAGCAGTATTTCACAGATAATTCTTTTCATAGAATACTTCTTTGAATTTCACTGAAATCCGTCGTTGTCGTTAAAAACAGGTAAAACAGATCCTCTTGCCATAAACAAGTATGGCAAACATAAGCATTAATTTAAAAAAACAATTTACAAAACTGTACTTAATAGTTATGTTATATGCCTTCGCATTTAATTCTTTTCGGAAAAGGACATTTAAAGTGAAAAATACAGAACTCAACTGGTTAAGAAATGTGTTATGTATTGAGGAGAAGAACTAATTAGCTCACTACGCGATCGGATAACAAATGAAATGATTCACAACGGTCAAACAAAAATTTGAGCGTTTTCTGTCATTGATGCATTGTATTCAGCGTGTGCCCTACATCGTAGGAAATAGGTTGCCAACCAATTTTAATTTTCTCCATTGAAAATACGTTCAATTTAAACATAGGGAATTGGAAAATACCCAGAGCAATACCGTTATTTAACGTACTTTGAGCTTGTGGAGTGATAGATGTTTCTGAAACTAACCCAAATATCAACAAAAAGGTTTTGGTTTTAACAGCATTTCGTTAAAATCTTGTAGTTATACCTTAAATAACACACTTTGAAACATGAAAACATAAGTGGCATGGCCGACAACAACAACAACAACAACAACAGTAATGGTTCAATGTCTCTCCTTCTAGATGTGTGTTGTTAATATTTTAACGATTATGTATTGTGTGTTAACGTGTTAACGTGTTCGACATTTCGTACACCAATTATCACACATTTATTGCTTTCAGGAACGCTGTTCATTTCGTGTTTATGATTTAGAGTTTCACGGCGTCTTGCAGTCAAACTGGAAATGATGTATTCTTATGTAAGGCCTGCTTGTAACGCATTGCAGCTGAGATAACACAGGATCGTATTGTGATTCAAACAGGGATTTACTTGCTACCATAAAACTGAATATCTATGATTTTGTGCATGCAACACACTTGTATCAAATGGCCTTTAAATCGCATGGAAGACATAAAACTATGCCTAACATGGGGCATCAAAATATATGTACCATATAGAGTCTTTTTTTTATAAAATAATGTCTTTACGAATGCACACATAGTCAGATGTTAAAAAAAGGTTTTGATGTTTGGTTAAATTGTTTATATGCATATAAGTGCAGTGAGGATTGCAATTTTTTAAATGAATTAAAATAACTATACACTTGCATATACACATTTGCAATTTACCTATGCCGTTATGTCATATTTATCCGTATCATGCTCCATGACATACTTTTGGTCCATGACCATAATTGTTTAAAGTTTTAAGGATACTGAATAAAAATAAAAATGTGTATCTACAATATAGTTACAAAACAAGTACATAGTTGCATGTTAACATGTCGTATTAAAGAAGGTATACAGTAATTTCGTGGTGAAGAACATGAACACATGTATATGTCATTTCCTAACGACCGTCTAAGTTCATTGTCCTAGGAAAATTACCCCGAAGCAAGATAACATATAGAAAATATCACATTTAATAGCGATGCTGTGCACTATATATTTATTATGCTATTAAATTGTCAAACAATACATTATTGATAAATGCAATGATGTGTTAGCGTCTTTGCTCTGGGCAAAACTACAGTGTTTACTAGTATGTTAATAACGTGGTTTTGTTTCTCGGTTCAAACTAGTACAAATACATATCTAACCTATTTTAAAATTATTTTCTACATATGGAATAGAAAAGGATAACGTCTCCATGAAATAAGTAGAATAAAATAACAAGTTATGTTTTGCTTTAATACAATTTAAACAGTAATTCTCGACTACATATTTGTTAACTTAGTTGTATGTTGTTGAGTGGTTAAATATTACAATGTATTCAGACCATATTTACACTTTAATGCCACAGAGTAAAACGCGTTGATGTAAATTCAGATATATTTATATTCTTAATGATTTATTGACACATTTCTTGATTCCGCTTATCTTCATAATTCCACAATCACCTCAAAGCTACGACAGTCGAGCCTGACTTTCACATCAAGACACCAAATGAATCCATCAAATGAACCGTACGTCCTAATTTCCTCGTGCCTAGACTAGCGGTGGAAACTGGAGATTTGTATGCATGCAATTATGGTAATGCGCGATTAGAGTATCTGCTACATAAGAGCTTCAACAGTTTTGATAGCGTTTCGTTCATAGCAGCCGAGGCTTAAAAGTAAAATGAGTTTGTTACTCCTTCACCTTCGGACCATGAAACATTAACCCGACTCATGACATGGTACAGTGACAGCAAAGTTTTTTTTCAATTTCCTGTTGCTTTTAAGCACTATGCTATAGTAAAGTAATCCATCTGCAACCGTAATATGAACACTGTTTTCAAACTTACGAGTGTCTTAAATATGTTTTGAACGGTAATGTGTTTTAGTCTAGTTTTGTTATTACTCTAGTGAGATTTGTATGCATATTTTGTTGATGGTTTTCAAATGTCATTCGTATAGCAATGCCCAACTGGACATGTGTCAAAACTCAAATAGTTCGCTGTTTTATTAGTAGCCGACAAAATTCGTTATGATTCTGCAGGCACAAAATGAAGTTTAAATGCACAAACCTTAACTTATAGATAAATAAAATCTATTGAGAAAAAAATGAACTTTATCTGAACTCTGTCCATCAAAATTTGCATAGTCAGTTCCTAAACTAATTTTCTCAAAGTGGTGTTATCTTCACTCTATTAGCATCAGAGCTCAAGAGACTCATCACATTAAAGTAGAATTCTACGATAACACAGATAATTAAAACATTTAAATTATCAGATTGTGCTTGTAAAAATAGGAGGTATGTTAATAAGAAGGAACATTGTTCAGATTCTTGGACTTCCGTGTTGAAAAAAAATGCTTCTTTTACCTCATGACATAGACGATTGTCGTAACTTGACTCTATGCTGTTCACCTGCCGATCCGTTAGTACTGCTTACACAAATCCGTCTATTTACCTTTGTTTCCCTTACGATATCATTCTGTTTCAGTTATGTTCTTCGTTTGTTCTTTATTATGATTTTGTTAAAAATATGTATTGAAATAATACAGTTTGCGATATTTTCTTACACTTCAGTATAAAACACGATATTTTCTAAAACAATATATATATTTAACGTATTAATGTATACTTCTATATCACTATTATCAAATCAACTACAATCATTATAATATAAAGAGCTATTTCAAAGACATTGTTTTTATCATTAAAACAACTTCCATTGACTGTATTTGATATTCAATGAGTAAGTTTATTTCGCCAACTTTGTAAACACTAACGTGGTGCCGTACCAGGTTAATGTTTAATATTACTTTAAGGCAAACAATACTTAGCAGTGTATTTAATTATGTTCACCCCAAAACCTTTGACGTACGCATATTGCGCGTTGTCTTATTTCATGTATGTGTATGTTATTGTTTTGGAATAAACCCATATCTAAGTATGTCCAAATAATAACATACCATGTCCCTTTGTACATAACAATATCCATATACTAAAATATATGTACACATCTCAAGCATATCATTATCTCCATCGTAACCAGATGCTAGAAAAATAAGTCGTTAGAAAACCAAAAGGTTTTGCGGCGCGTGCACGCAAATACATTTACAAAAAATATGGGGTTTGTATAACGCAATAATTATTAGCTAACCTTATTTATTAGAGCTCTCAACGCCCATAATCATGAAAGACAAACACTGTTATTTCGTTACCAAAAAAGAGATTCATGCGTCGCATTATTGCGAAAATCTTATGATTCACGCAAAATGTGACTTATTTTGAAGTAACCTTCGCTTCGAAGAGTGCAATTACTGTTACGAGAGTTTCGTTATGTTTAGATGCAAGTAAATTTTGTCAAGCTAGCCACAACACAAATTGCAATTGTACTGATGAGTTGCAAGGAAATGATTTTAGAAACAAACCGCCGACAACAAATATGCAAATTTCAAATGACACCGTAGATGAAACAAAAGACGAATCACAAAGCTTGTTGATCATTAGAATTTGACCACAATAACCTTATCATTATTGTGGCTACCTCATCAAAATACCTAATTACATTCCTATAATTTTATTTAGCCCCGCAAATTGGCTTTACTAACATAATTGCTGGGAGATGTTTGTTTTGATTCAAAGGCATGTTAGAATTTGGCTCGTCATGGATGTAGCATGGAAAACTTCTGGGTGGCCAGATATAGTTTAGGATAAAGTTTTGCAGCAAATGGTGTTTTGTATAAACACCAGTTGCTACAAAAATTCAAATTTTGAAAAAATGAGATTTAATTGTTTAAGGCAGCTGTCCTCCAGATGCTCAAAATTGAAAAAAAAATAACAGTAAATACTGGTCAAGTTCAGTTCAGTGAAGAAATCTATTATTAGTAACCCCTTAATTTAGTTAAAAAAATCATTGGTAAAACATCGTTTTTCTTTGCATAGTAACGCAGTAGCCTTTATGTATAGTAGGAATATTCTGATGACAGAAAAGCGAATTGTCTGTTTTCAAAGCAAAAATTAAGCAAACCAAACATTTCTTTGAGGAAAAGGAGTGGCAGTGGCAGAGAAAAGAATTTCCTATTAAAAAAGTGATTGTTTAATTCAAATAATGCAGTGCTCACAATGTTGTCCTTGGAATCATTTGAAAATGTTGTTGACTTCAAACTTATCTAAGAAATGCGTAAGTACTTCTCAGAAAATATCAGTAATCCCTCTTGAGAATAAATGGTGCGCAAAATTCAATATAACATATTTTCACATTACTTCCTTTTGACAGTTTCGTTTCATCATCTTAAAGCATATGAAAAAAGCAACGAAACGTTCTTGATATCTGACAACCTTAAATAAGACGAACGGATCTCTTATTAAATAAAACTGTAACGTTGTTTTGGAAGATATGGTATTGAGAAATGACAGACTGTATTTAATTGAAGGCACATATAATTCATTCCTAGCAAGAAAGTCCTAAGAATCTACAAGTATTCTACAGTGTAAGGTCTACTATGAGACTATCAACTATAATGCTCGTAGTTTTATGGCAATTCTTAATGTGGCTACCTAATGCTTTCCTGTAAGCGTGGTCAGGTATGCCCTTGTTGTAACATTTTGTAGACATTCCCTTCATACGCTCCTTTTAGCTACCACGTGCGAAGTGTACATACGTTATTGTTCAGATCATGGACAACTATGGTTTGACAATGTATCGCCCGTTTTCCCTTTATTTCTAATACCTATCTATGGAAACAACAACACACAAATATAATGGCCAATGTCTATTTGCCTTGTTTCGTGGTATCGAACTTACTGGCTGCAGTCATATGTTTTCATAACGAAATTTCATTTCATTGCTTTAGACACATCACGAAGTTTTCATTCACCTTATAATGTATTTATAGGCATCTTTCAGCTACAGTTAACTTTCATTTTCTATTTGAATGACAGCTCTCTGCCTAATACACCCTCTTGTGACTGTCTTTTGTCATTAGAAAGTGTTTGGCGGAAATTGGAAGTATTTGCATATTGATAAATATTTTCCGGGCTGTCGATTTCTGACGTTGCTGTTCTTTTGCTTCTTATTTTTGCTGTATCACCGCTTTTGCCATCAAAAGCAGTGGTTCAAAACAGTTTTCATGCAACACATCCGTCTTGTTTTAAAAGATTTAATTTAAAAGTAAGTTTAAACTCATCAACTGTGTTTAAGTCAAATCTTAAACGTTTATGCCAAAACGATCTGCGTTAACTTTTTCAACCTTTCGCTTTTTGCTTTTCTTTGAACCTTGTAAGGGCCCTTCCATATATAGAGAAATTTGTTATGGTATAGGTTTTCCTGTAATTACTTGCCTTTGACCTAAATCCACCGTTAATTTACTGGAAAACAACATTTCTAATCAGCCATGTCCACATTAACAGCCGTTACCAGATTAGTATACGATTCACTTGGCATTTTATGTAATAGTTTTCATTTTAATGAGAACTGTAGTATGTGCTATTAGGTTTGTTAGACGCATTTTTCCAGATTATATATCAGACATTAAATCGTGCTTTCTTATTTGTTGAATACGTCTTTATTACTTACCGCAATATGGATTATTTCCATATTGAAGTGAATGTATCATTATCGTTAAGTAATGCAGAATTGACGTTTTCAAATCACCTAAAATGCTTTAGTTGTTTTATATGGGTGATACAACTATACATTTCATATACCAATTAATATATTCTGCCATATGTTTAAGAATTCACTTTACGTTGGACAATCGTTGACTATATTAGAAGTATTGAACAAGTTATGGCAGACTTGAGAAAGTGTGCTAGCATTTATGCAGTGTCAAAATTACTTTTAACACGCAACATACAGCTAACGTGTTATCACATAAATTCTCCAGATACGCATATCTGCATATAATTATGCAAACTGTATAATCTGTTGTTGATTCAGATACACATTTACGTCATTTTGAAGTTGATTTTGTGAAGCATAGTTTATTTCTTGTGTACATAAACGGGTTTTACCATGTTTGGGACAATAGAAAAAACGATGTTTAAAGAAAGAATATTGCAGACATGGTAGACATGATCAAGTTTAAGGGCACCACTGCAAAATGCCTCGTACACAATAATTAAACAATGTTTTGCGCGTCATTGCCACCCTTTACCGGACCGTTCCTTAAGTAGATGTGTGAAACGAACCCACAGTCTCGTGTATCGGTTTCGATACAAACACTAAATAATGCACAGAATAAGAACATTGTTGTCTAAAAAAAGAAACAAATACACGCGCGTTACCTTTATTTGCCTGTTCTATGTAGACAGATTTACAGTTGTGACGTCTTCTTTAGCATGTTGGAGTTTTAAAATAACACATACTCAGATTTGGAACCATAAACAATTCAGCTACTGAGTGAAGCGAGTTAAAATTTAAATAGATAAATACCAAACCTAATGTAAATAGTAAGTATTTGCAGAGGTATTTGAATTCGAAAATGCATTGTAAAGTTGAAAACCCCTATTTAATAAATGCGTATGTTATATATAGCATCGTTTCTGCGACTAAACCATTTTGAATGTATCTGCTTTCAGGGTCGGACATGGATTGCATGGAGTTCGACAACGCTACGGTTCTCACCGGAAATGAACGAATCCAGGCCGAAACAAGCCGGATCATTTATGGATATGTGCTTCCGGTTGTCTGCTGCTTCGGAATTTTCGGAAATGTGATGAACATCGCAATTCTAACACGACGGAAACTTACAAAGTCTTTCAAGAGCTTGGAAAAAGCTGCAAACTACTGTCTTATCGCCCTGGCGCTTTCGGATTTATGTTTTTGTACATTTGCTTTTCCAAATTCTTTCTTACCGAGTGATGACCTTTATGAAAGCAAAGGATTTCTATTCTACTACCGGATTTATTGTTCGGGGATTTTAAATATCTTCATTTTGACCAGTACGTGGCTGACCGTGACGATGTCCACCGAAAGATATCTCGCGATTTGTCACCCATTTAAACAAACATTTTATCTCACAATAAAGAAGACGAAGATAATAATTATATTTGTGTACATATTTTGTGTAATATTTAACATTCCAGTGTTTTGGCGATACGATGTGAAAACAGTAACGTGCAATAACGGAACAGAAGTGTTTTACCGGCCAGTGAAAGTTCTGTTGGGACATCACGAAATGTTTGAAAACATCTATCGGATTCTTTGGGCCATCGTCGGAAACTTTGCACCTCTAATTCTACTAATCGGATTTAACATTTGCCTTTGCAGAAAGATACATAAATCTTACAAATTCCGAGAAAAGTTTCGGACCGAAGAACAGCAAGGCCAAAGCGATGCGGGGCAGACTCTGACAATTACGTTAGTAGTAATAGTGGTGATGTTTCTGATCCTTGTTGCCCCCTCTGAGGTCGTAATGCACGTTGGGCAGATAATGCATACGGCCGATGATGCCACGTATAAGACTATTGAAATCATTCTTAACTTCATGCAGTCGGTTAATTTCTCTGTAAACTTTATACTCTACTGCATTATAAGTCCGTATTTCCGACGCACATTAAAATACATACTTCTGTGCAAATGGTACTTTACGCGAAAAAAGAAGTTTTATTTGGAAGTGTCGATGAAAAAAGTAACATTTTCGCATTACAACTCTCAACGATCAAGCTCGTGTCATAAGTCCTAATGTATTTTATAAACTGCGTGATTATACATTGTGATCATTACATTTTTGTATGTAACTCATGTGCTAAATAAACACATTGTAGTCTAAATGCGACATGTTGCAGTTTTGGTTGTAATGTATTCATTTGTTTCTTGTTTAAAAAAATATCACACGAATAATAACAATAAATATATTGTATAACATCGTAGCACGCTTGACCAAAAGAAGTATTTTACATCATTATATACAAAGACAATTTTAAGCATTCATTTACTAACGATAACCAGTGTGAAAACCATAAATTGTTGTAACTGTTGTTTTCATTATGTGTGCATAGTGTTTATAATTATGATTCGTTAACATCAAGAAACGTATTTCGGCATATTCAATAAATCATGAACTCCAAATTGTTTTCTGGTACAGTCTAGTGCTTGTTAATAAATCTGCGTTATGGTAGCTGTCATATCACTCACAAATGCATACATGACGTTGTTCTTACTAATAAATGTATAAACCATGCAGTTATTAAATGCGTGCAACACACTTACACTATAACATAAACGTTGGGGGTAGTTTGTTATATTTAATCCTCCAATCAACTTAAAGTAAAATCATTTTTCACACGTTTATTTTCACAGGAACTAAAAACCTAACAACGGGGAACACGTCTTTTTGGTCACGTGATATACATGCGGTTAATATAACGATAGATATTTTCATATCGGAAAAAGAACAACAAAGACTTTTGCAAGAACGCATTTAATCCAATACGTGTAAATTATTGTTGACCTAAATAAAACGTATCGTGAAAACATGCACAAAATCTAGCGTTCCAATAGTGTAGGCCATATGATATGGAGAAATACAAACGGCGATGCATACGCGCTACTTATGCAATACAAATAAAGAAAAAAAGATGTCATCAGGTAGCCTAGCCTGCACGGGGAAAATAACAGCCTGGGTTTTATTGAAGCTGTTCAACAACGGTAATGAAATATGACACACCACTGACACGCCTTGCGCTTGAGTGGAACTATATTTTAAAGCTAAAACAACATACAATCCATGAAACTAGAGGACCAAAACATGTATCACTACACAAGGAGGTTAATGACGATAACCATTCAAATCGTGTAGTACATTTGAATCTCATTGACTACCGATTTGTCAATGTAAGATACAATTTTAGTTGGAATCATCAATAGTCGAATTTAAAGACAACTGATAACATACATACATTTGTAAACCAGTTTTTATCATGTGTTTGCCCAATGTATTCCATGACTGTATGATAAAAGATATTGGATATTTATAACATG
>Ga0224511_10002394_pt1 | contig 12597 bp, 6 predicted proteins | sample SF_May12_sed_USG_2_FD_169988 | JGI IMG/M metagenome (GOLD analysis project Ga0224511, IMG submission 169988) | Sediment microbial communities from San Francisco Bay, California, United States - SF_May12_sed_USGS_8_1 | ecosystem: Environmental > Aquatic > Marine > Sediment | place: USA... | reverse complement strand
TATCATTTTTCATTTCCGGATAAAAATTAATGGTCTTAAACAATGCATATAAACAATGCTCGTTATGTGAGAAACGACATTTACATCATACTTTAATATAGTTATTGTGTACATTTAAACTTAGTTCAAGGGTACCTGAACAATTTATAAAATTACCAACATGTTTGTTATATACAATGTACAAAATATCTTATTATATACAATCTAGTTTATGCAATATGATAATATAAATTGACTATACCAAGATCTTATACATATTCTACATTTTCATTAAAAAAGGCCTCATCTATTTAAATGATCGTGGAAAAGCAACCAAAGAAGCGTATCCGTTAATTATAAAATAAAAACGTAACACTAATGCCATTACCTTCGTACAAGTTGATTTAGTCTACACACAATTTGTTGTGTTTTGTTGTTTAGTCTAAGTATGATATGAATAACAATGATGTCATTTTTGTTTTCAGAGAGCAACGATGGTGAGTCGAAGCGGTCAAGGACATCCTACACACGTCATCAGACTCTTGAACTCGAAAAAGAGTTCCATTTTAATAAATACTTAACTCGGCGAAGACGGATAGAAATTGCGCATGCGCTAAATTTGACTGAGCGACAAATCAAAATTTGGTTTCAAAACCGACGGATGAAGTGGAAAAAGGAACACAAACTGCCGCATATAGCCAAGAATATGAACATTTGCAATGCTCTGGAGAAAGCCGCCCAAGAACGAGCCAAGGAGGCGGCCGCTGCCCAGGCGGCTGCAGCAGCAGCGCATGCGCAGCAACACATGTGATGGGAGTGCAATCTATTTTTAGAACCGTCATTGTTTTGTGTGTGATCATGTGTATCGGTGTTGACCTAGATTTGTGTAACGTGTACGTCTTGAACGCTCCTCCAGGTGAAAACACTTTCAAGACATTACCTGAACAGTTCACGAACGAAAGAATCCTGAATGTCGAGTTATGTTTAGCCCTTTTGCAAGTGTCGCTACTCAGTTGTGTTTTGGCAAACGGCTATACGAGTGACGTAGTGAGTTTATGTCTGTAAATGTGCTTATAGGCATCTTCGTAGTATGAGACACTGGGTGAGAAGCAGGTCAGTTGTAGTTTCTGGAAGTCGTTTGGACAATTAGTTCAATTTTTTGAAGAAAATTGAGAACTACATATATGCATGACATTGTAAAAGAATAAAATTATTAGTGTATGTATGTTAAATGTTCATGTTACGAAATACAAAATACTGAGTATAGAAAATTTTTACCTCTGAGATTAGATTTCTTGTAGCTGACTGCCAAATCTATATCGAATGTAATGCATTTTTTCATACAAGGTTATAACAATTCACTTTTCTTCTAACAAAAACGGCTCCCTTGAAAGTATTTGAAACGAATAATTGATATTATCCTGATGGCCATTTCAACACACATATGTTATAATGTGTGTTGTGGTTTAAATGCAATTTCATTGAATATTGTGTTATTTGTCATTAAATTAATATTTTAGGTGCTGCAATATAAACACTTACCATTCACTGGAATGAAGAAGACATCATAATTATCATTATAATTTAAATGAAATATTTACTCAATATTTCATTTTAAAGTAGAAACAAAAATAATGAAGTTGTTGTTTACTGTTTACCAATGCCTACAGATGATAAGCATCAACACGAAATTAATTTGTACCTTCTGAGTGCTATTGTTGTTTTGCTTTGTATGTTTAAAATACCATATAAACAGTAATTCAGGACGAGAATATTACCTTACAGACGAGAAAACATTTGCTGTTATCCATTTCATTATCGTTTGTGCAAGCATTTCATACAGTCATATTTTTGTAAGCATGGCTTAAATATTACCCATTAAATCCGTGCAGGGGACAACCTTTACAATTGATTTTGTATTTTTTTGGTAAGAAAATCGCACATAAAGATATAACTCAAATGTTTTCTTCGTGATTTTATTGCACAAAAAAAATACTATTTAAAGTCTAAATAGTTGTCAATTGTTTCAAAAATCCTTACATAATTTATTATAAACTTGTTAACTAAATAGATATCCACAGTTTAAAAAAAACAAAACAACATCAATGTCTTGAATTATGTCTTTGTTTTTAATCGAAATAATTTCAGATATTTAATAATGACACATATTTGCTTAATTTGTTTAAAAGTTTCTTAATAGTTATAGTTATTATACATACGAAATATAGATTGTTTATTTTCTCACAAAACACTCTAAATTAACAGCTGTCTAATAAACTGTTAAATTAAAAATATATTATAACACCCTTAATACTTAAATTGTAGTTTCTAGAATCAATTCACGTTTTACATTTATTTTTAAAACGTGCATATTTTGTGTTAAATATAGAAGGAAATACCCATTTTGTTACATCGGTATCATGTTTAATTTCAAGATGGCATTAAACATGACCGTTTCGTAATTGTCCCAATGTTAGTTTTCGTTATACATATATGCTTGATAAAGTGTTCACATTGTTTCTTCCGTTATAATGTTTTATATGATAAACTGTCCAATGTAACTTCACCAGACATCGTATAAAGGCGTTTTATCTGGTGGCATTGCTGTATACATTTTATGATTATAAGTACATACACCGACTGCGATGTCCATGTCTTTGTATCGCAATGCGTGGTTATACAATTGTAATATTGGATGTATTAAAATAACAACTACCTGAAGTGTTTCCAAATGTTCTAAAATAACACGAAGATTAAAATACCACGTTTTACCTACCAACATAATACACTACAACACTACTGTCACAATAAAATATACAAAGACATGAAAGTCGCCGTCGCGTATGTGAGGTACCCCAATATGAAATTATTTTGTAGAAATGTGGTATTTTGTTTATAAATGCGACTTTATGTATTTCATATACATGTATTGAAGTCCATTTTTTTCTAGTTTTATTGTGCTATAATGTATGACAAAATGTCTATGTTTACTTATACGTTGTTTCATCTTCATTTTTTATTTTATTGTTTCTGATATGGGTAAACAATCAATAGTAAATAAATATGAAAAATGTTTTCTTATGTTTGTTCAAAGTAGATTCTAGTACACAATTGTTTCGTATGCCATAAAAGGATTATATTAATCTAAGAAAAAAGGCATGTCCTAAGGAAACATAGCTTAAGGGAAATAGCAGCCTCGGTTTTGTTGAAGCTGTTCATCAATGGTGGTGAAAATATTGCCACACCGTATATAACTATAAGAGTGTTCAAGGAAAAACTGTTGCATACAGACCCGATCAACAGTACGATTGATTAGTGGTAATTGGCTCTGCACTATAAACAACAATGAATGGGTCATATCATAGTGGTGGGTTCACATTCGCATCACTATATTTAAGACAAACAGCCTGCATTTAGTGTAACCAGTACCGCGCACGCACACTGATGCCAGAAACGGACACATGTCAGTCCAAGGTAAACATAAAATTTCGTGACCATTTACACTATGACACACGTTACAGTGTATATATGCCGGGCCGAACTTATGACTCCTGATTATAGCAGACGGCTGTTCTTACCAACTGAGATTATTGATCTGGGTTTGTACGGGTAATGTGGTCATGGTGGCCTTATACTTGAGACCTGTCTACATTGTTTGCAACACATTTTCTTTGAACATCTCTTTAATTTATATTATAAGATTTATTTGTAAAGGAAGGCAACCAGCAACAATAACAAATCAATATTAAAGCATACACGTAGGTGAAGAACAAAGGTAAAACAATACAATAAAATCCTATAAACTACATGTATTATGAATAAAAGTAGTTTGAGTATATGAAACATATTACCGTCTCTAAAAACAAAAGACATCCATTGGGCCTAAAATTAAATATTAAATGTTCCCCCCACACACACACGACCGATCCGGAAAAATCATCCCGACCGAAATTATTTTATGGCAAAAACTGAAATGATATTTTATTTATTTTGTGCTATAAAGATTGGGACAAAAATGCAAGAAAACACGTCGTTTTGTGTAAAAATATGATTGGGTATGAATATTGCATTCATGACATAAAGATTTCAAAAAGGAATAAAATTCAATGTTCAAATGAAAATATTTCATTGTTTGTACAATTAATTATGCAAAGACACACATTGTGAATTTTGGTATTCTACTAAACTGTTATTTTAACACTTATGTTTTGGACTGGTCAGTTCAAAAATATTTTGTTTACCTACCTACCCATACTAAATTGACCTGGGTCGGTCGCGGGAGGGGAAACAATAAATATTTTAAATTTGGCCTTGTTCGTAGGTAAAAACAAAACAAAATTGTCGAAAGTGAGTAATATCAGTACTTAGCGTTATGCATGCGCCTTAATGCGAGTATTTTTCATCAGTAATGAAGTCATGATACAGTGTAAAGCTTGTAGCTGTTGGCGTCGTCATAAAGTATTTCAAACATACGAACATTACACACACAATTGGTTCCTTAAAGGCATTTTGATATTTGTTCAATGGTTTTCCATCATAGACAACAGACACATATACTTTTGCAGACCAAGTTATAAAATTGCCCTTACAATATTAATTGAAGTAATGTCAATAAACAAATATTGTTGACCATGACGCTATCATGGCAAACAACCAATAAAACCAACTCGTACAACAACAAGAGAGTTAACAACAAACAGGCGCAACAAACTTTTAACATGGATTAGAATCGGTCTTTGTGTGTTTCCAGTTATGAGTAAAAGAACAAATAATTAATAAAGTGATGTGCTAAACACATTACATTAATAGTATTGCTCTCTCTTGACAGTGTTTACCTATATAGGTGCATGGCAACCTAATTAAACACACATTTCGTGAAATCCATAGTGATTGGTTACATACATATTGGATGTAAAATCACAATGCCATTTATATGACTTCGTTCATAAGAGAAAATGTATTGTGTTGACAAAACCAATTATATACGTAGCTGTTAGAATTAGTTGTCTGCATTTCATACTTACACACATACATTTTGGACTGCAGATACAATAGGCAAGGATTCAAAACCATGGAAAAGGAATGTTTTTTTTTTCAAGTAAAATTACATTAAACAAAAATATATATTTGTGTTATTTTTAACATCATTAAAGTGACAATGGACACAACAATTGTAAATGTGCAAATATAGGTTTTGTACAAATGAATAAGAATAAATAAGAATAGCGCGGGACTGAGTTTGATCCTCGCCGCAGGCAACACACTGTCTGCATGATGACTGACATTAGTTGGCCTCTTTTGTTAAAATCGATTCAGTCTGTCGCGTTGACAGTGTAGATTCTGGACAAAGAATCGATGTTTTGATAAAAAATATGATCGAGTTGTTAAAAGCATACAATTTTAGTACTTTTCAAAAGGCCAATAAAGATATACATATAACATGTTTAATGTGATAATAAATGTTTTGCGTGGGTATGATACATAATTTGTAGATAACAAATGCACCATAGAAGATTACGTGAAGTGCAGTTAGTATGCATTTACGAATGTAATATGGCATCGGTACAATAACAACGGCAATATTTGTAAACCAATTGCGCATCCATAACACAAATATTACATTTACCATGCAAACTTGTGAAATAGTATACGAAGGAGAACAAAACATAGAAACATTTTAAGCTGGCTCTAATGTTGACACGTATTTAACGCGCCGAGAGGTGGATAGGAAAAATGGGTGCAAATGACTTTTTATTGAGTCATATGTCGGGTAATTGACAAAGTGTTTCATGACATTTGTAATTTATGAAATTTGTTACCATAATTTAAAATTAATTACGTTTTACGACCTATAGCTGTGATCGATTATTTCTTCTTGTTAACGATGGAAACCTCTGAGCTAAATGCATCTAGTGATTGCAATAATGCTTGGCCGTTTGGGGACGACCAACACTAGCTTTTGTCGTACAGGTAAAACAATTTCAAACGAACATGAATGAATTATTTCAGGATCAAACCCCGGGAAATTGAGCCTATCAAGCCATGTAATCTACAGGCCTCCGTTACACCTGCACTGCAACAAGACACGAACATGCAGGCCGAGCAGAAACGTATCCCTGTCTCACACCTTTTACCCATTGTTTTGAAGTGAAAACCGAATACGCAGGGTCGAGGGCGTTTACAAAATCCACAACTGTATTATCCTGTAATTTAATGATGAAAATTGTTTCATTATAAAGAGACGTTTTACAAAATGTTACTAATGAAAGGCAGGACATGAATAATTAGGGAAATATGTGGCTGTTGAGAAAGATGATCAGTGGAATATGGACGTTACCTCGTGTTGACACATATTTTGCATTTGAAGGAAAGAAACCCGTCCATTGTAGGTATCGTGCGAATAGAAATTCCTATTTTGCTTTTGTTCTAAATCTTATTGCACTCTTATCATAAAGTACTTGCTAACAAACCAAATTGTTCATTGACGTATTTGGCACAATTTGATTGAAGACATATACACAGTCCTTTTATAGACAAGCTTGAAATGTTTGTATATTTCTTATTAAAAGCAAACCGGTTGAGAATGTTACAAAATTACTAGTATCAGGTCCTGGTGAATACCGAATGTTATATAGCATCAATTAAATCAGTAGACAATGAAACAGTTAGGGAAATCGTTGCCTTCTCTTCAAACCAGCGCAAAGCTACGAACATTCGTTTTAATTGGTAACTGTTTTCAAATTTAAATCATGCAGGTAAAATATTGCATAAATTATCATGTTTATCCTGCATTCATACACACGCTCAAAGATGATTGCATTGTGCTGTATTGTATGTAATACTAAGAGAACACAGCAACACATCAATTTTACATACAATGCGTGTATGTACAAAGTACAGGAACTACCAACTTGCTTCCAGCAATATATTTTCCCTGCTCCCATAATTTGGTCGGACAGACTGGAGTTACTGTAAACCCCTTCGGACCACTCCGCCAGAATTCAGACTTAAGAAAATACATTATCATTACGGACGGCAGCTGTTTGCGGCGGGCCATTTGCGAATTCTTGTCAAAGATCGTATCTACGGGGAGAAAAGGTTCTAGTTGGTTGAAATTCAAATTATTCCGATAATTCTATAGGTTGGACTGGAAATCAGCTATCGGTGCCTGAATGTTTGGAATAAAGTAGGAATTAGATTTCAATCTGGTTGAGAGTTGTTTAAGATTTATTTTACAATATAATCACCAGTAAAATGTCTTGATTCTGTAAAATGTGATTTACAAACGTTATATTTAAAGCTTAGAAGACAAGAACAAGATAAACTATGTAATAATTTTCCAAGAGATTAAAGCATGACGTAGATAGTGCAACACTAAAAATAAATTGTTAAAAAGGAATATGCATACTGGTATTAGCCTTAAAACTGTTATAAAACTAGAGGTGAACACTTTGTTTCTGCGCCAGTTTGTTCAAAACTATATTGATTTGATCATAGGCAATGTGTGACAAAATGAGTTCGAAACCCAGCCCGAGTGCCCAGTTTGTTGAGTGGTTTAGTCTTGAATTAAACCAATGAAAGAGAAAGCCCTCAGGATGCATAGCCTGCACGAGAAAACAGCAGCCTCGGTTTTATTGAAGCTATTCATCAGTAGTTACTTCTAATGCAAATCGACCCATACAAAATGATTTGAAATATGGGAATATGACTTGTATCCGTTTCTGGCACAATTTTGTGGTAATAAAACGATAATGTCGGCTTCGCTTACCTAGGAAAAGTTAAGTGGGTAATTTTCCGCAATGATATTATTAAATCAATTGTCAATACGGTGTAGAATGAATAACAACAAGCCTCATCAGTGTACGGTTTGGCATACCGTGTCTTGCCACCATATATATCAACTGTGGAGGCTGGACTTGGATTTAGTGGATCCCGGTCACGACATACAATACAAACATGACACCGGTGACATTTCATTGTAGAATGGGTTCACTTTTCAAATTGAAAAATATAGGGCTAACGAAATTAGCCGGTAGCTCAAATTGACATGTATTAGCCGCAAAATTGTCTCATTGCACGATGGGTCTTACACGCGAAGCATCAAAACTTGCGGTTTTAGAGTTGGACTTGCAGAAAGCTTCACAAAATTGTGTTTCTATAGTTTAACGTAAATTGCAATTACATTATTTAATGCGATAACATTGAAATAAATAAATAGGTATGTGTGCATATACATATACTATCATGGTTCTAGCATATCATTTGGACTGAGACTTAACCACATTTGACAGACCTCGCGTGTTTGAAATACCCTTTTATAACACATCATTTCAAATGTCATTTGGACGTTTGATTTGCAGTATAAAATATCACATTCTTCTATCTATTGTATTTAATTATTTAACATTTTAATGTGACATCTGAAAGTCAATAGCGTCATAGTTTGTTAGGAAATATTAAACAACAGTTCGGATGTATGCATCACCTAATGCAGCTTGGATCGAGACCACGTGCGTTACGTCAATCATCCCTAGGGAACACGTGAGTCTATTCAGACAAATCCAACTCAGTTTTTTATTGCGTGTTGGTACAAAAATCTGCTACCAGACGCAAACGCATTGTCTTTTCAAAGACTCAGGTTCAGTCATAGTATCGTGAAATCACGGCGAATATCGCGAGGTCAGGTGTCAGTGCTTGACTACGGGTGTGTCTGACCTTATTGTGTTTTGCGATTATTTCCGTTCATTTGCGAATTAGTTAATTGGTCCTTCCACTCAATTTAACTCACGGAAGAGCATCTGTCATATAAGGTTACTGGATACATTACATATGCATAATAAATATAACAACAACAGCAACAGCGCATGTGTATCTTGATTTCCGGACACACGTGTATGTTTCGTTCATAACTTATTCATGTTAAATTCTTCATTTCAATACACAAAGGTATATTTAAAAGTATAACACGTATATTAAATTATGCGCGTTTGTAAAGTCAGATTTAAAAGCAAAGACATAAATTTGACATTAACCAAACGGTTTTGTAAATATGTTAGCATTTTCATACATGCGTTTAAGCCGTCTTGTTCACGTAACGTGTTTTGATATGCAATTGTAAAACTGTTATTGGTAGATGCATTAATATTTAAATTTTCTTTTAATAGAAATACTGTTAATTTATTCAATGGCATACTTAATTTAATAATCAAATCTGCGGTTATTAGATTTCTGGTATTTCATTGACGTGTTTAGGCATCCAATTCAACTGTGCACCGAGTGCCGTGTCAAAGGGTATCTGATTCGAACATATAAATTATAACACATTGAGTCACTTAAATGTCCATTTTCTAGATATCGATTTCATTGGCGTTTACAGGGGTGACATAACTGAAATTCATAACAGTGGCCGAAGATGTACTACAGGCACGCACGGAACAAAACCATCGCCCGTTCAGTCGTGGTTTCAGGTTAAAGGGTCGTACACCTTTTGTGAAAAGTTATCCCCTTTTGGTAACCGTACACCATTTCAGCGTATGACACTTTGTAATATTAAGAAATTAAGGAACGAAGGAAAGGGGGAGGAACGAACGGATATTTGGAAAGTCAAGTCAGAGCATCAACATAATTACATAAGCGGATGTATGGTAAGGAAAGACAAAAACGTTATACATGTACATCGACAAATATTAAATTTGCCTTTAATATATGATGTGAAGTTGATAACTAATTTAAACAAGACTAAGTTATTGATTTACAAATAAATGAAATAGAAAGAATGTAAAACAGCAAGTGGCAATTTAGTGCTTGCATATACTACATACATTATGTACATTAAATAGATCCACTGATCTACAAGTACTAGCAAAGAAAGAATAAAGTAATACAACGACAACAACAAGCTAAAATTCCCCGTGACCGTTTAACAGGTGTACTAAACAATTGGTTAATATTGAACGAATAATTACATTCACTGACTATTTTAAATGGAAACGCATGATATTACTAACACTTTAATTATTTGGATTTATACAAAGTTGTAATCGTAGTCAATGACCATCATTACTTTTACTTCAACAAATACTACACGTTTCGCCTGTGAAACACTTGTGTTAAGTCAAGATACAATCAGCTAATTATTACTAATGACAAAACAAATGTTATGCAATTTGGAAATGGGACCATACAGTTGTCTCAATGGTAAAAAGGCAAGGCGCCATGCCATCATGACCCGTTGTAGTGTATCTCTCCGCGCAAATGACCCATTTCCCTGTTAGCTAGATGCTCGGTTCATCTGGCAGTAGAAATATGCGCACTTCTTCCCGTTAATTCAGCGAAATTATATATCCCGCAGCCCATTAATCGATGTTACGTAGTGAATATTCATTCCAAACATATGTTTCTGATACTCAAAGTCATTATTTACACATTACTCAAATGTTATATGAACGTCAATAAATAACCGGTAATTGCGCCTTCTTAGTATGTACTTCATAAAAACGAGAAGGCTATGAAGACGGATGATTGATATCTTCATATAACAGCCATACCGTAAAATATAAATTATGACTGACGAAATTTTCAATGATTATGTCAAATTTTAATCAGAGAAGATACGTTATAATTAATCATGTGAAGGATAGAACAGCTGATTAGGGAATAACGTTTCAGAAATGTTTCTTTTCTATAGGAGAAAAACATTACCACTTTTCGGGTAAAAAACTTATGATATATTAATAATTAGCGCATAATTAGCACACTAACATTACGTGTAAAAACATTTATGTTAATATGATAAAAACCGAAAGTAGAAACTACGACCGAATTACCTAATTAAAAGATAATAAATGAAAACAATGTTTTATAGATGAATGCTATTTACTTATTATCAGACACCACATATTCGAAATATTGAACAAATTATGATATTTGAAACGAATATTATAATATATGCCAAGAGAACCCGACCAATCAAAGCTTCGCCGTAATACTTTTTGTAAGGGCACCGTTTTCTGATTGTTTTGATAAGGTTAATCAGCTCAAAATGGTTCCATTATCAGACCTGCATATGATGACACCTCATTATGAAAGAATTATCTATTTATGGGCAGGTTAAGTTTCTTGGGCGGAAAACACGCTGAGATTGTTATCATACAAAATTATTGCACCTTTGAACAGCGATTCTCTAAAAGGCTCTAACCTCGCGTGTTTTGTCTATTTAGCTATTGGGTTATGTCACCGGTCACATGCCATCTTATCAGTCCTTGGCTTTTGACACGTTACACTTCGCTAACATTTAGTGTCATGTAACCTCGCTTTGTTTTTATTCACGTGACTAGCGCAATATTTGTATAGGATGTACACTGACTTATGCACAATTACAAAACACGTGGGTCAAGAAAGTACAAGATAGACGACATTATCACAAATAATGGGAAATTTCATAGGACATGATATATCTCCTTTAAATGACTCGGTAATGCTTGCCTTCCGTTTAAGTCTTCACTATTGGTTTTCAAATGACCTTTGACTTTGTGTACCTAATGGCAAGAAGCTGTTAAAATGAAATATTGCGAGTGAAATATAATGTTCACAGGAAAAGAAGACACTTAATATGAAATTACTATACATACGTTTCGATCTTCTGTGTGAAAGTGTAAACCATTTTAAAGTTATGGCATTTCCTTGATTGCTCATTAAAATGGGTTCTAGACAACGTGCAATTGCAAATAGATTAGAAGAAACATGCAGCCCTTTCATGAAGTGTTTGTTGGGTAAAGTTTGAGTTCTGGTAACGTTACATTCAATGTAAATGCCAATACATAACATCCGGAAGCTGGCCATAAACCACGGATCGCAACATGCCCACTTTATCCCCAGTTGTTACAAAATTAGTCAAAATGCCAATGGCTTTCAAATAAATGCCCCATATCAGGTGAGGGGTTAAATGTTGCAATTGTTCCGCTAAAAACGGTAAACCGTGTTTATTGTAGCCAGAATGGGTTTATATTGTGTAAAAGTAAAAGGGGTGACTGATAGATGCTATAAATTACAAATCCGGTGTCAAATACGACATTGGACGAGAAGTTGTTGCGAGCATTGACATCTGATAACGGGTTATTAAATCGCAGGTACACATATTTCCGCATGTTTCTGTAAACGATGTTGGCACAGCTGAAGTAATGACTGTAATCAAAGTTGTAGAAATCTTGAAATTGTTACAAGTGTATTATGATCCGTACATTCCAACATGACAAGTTTCAGGCAGTAGCAGCTTCACGTAGGATAACTTCGTGATGCTTTATTTTGAAATAATAATTGCTTGGCGACGTCCTGTTATGTTTACAGTAATATAGAATATACTAGTTATGTATTAAAGATTTATTACTGGCCAAATTCATCTAAATACATTGTCAAATAAACACCTTATTGTTATAAAATGCATAATTTAACTAATATTTACACAGTTTGTCAACTGAGAAACTCATTCCGTAACATTTCTGGTCATTCTTAAAATCCATTTTCTTATTTGACCAGGTAGTCAAATGAGATTTATAATTTGGCGCGAAGCCCTTCGATTATTTCCGTTAATTGTCGGATCAGATTTCAAATTGGCAATAC
>Ga0224511_10002392_pt1 | contig 12598 bp, 3 predicted proteins | sample SF_May12_sed_USG_2_FD_169988 | JGI IMG/M metagenome (GOLD analysis project Ga0224511, IMG submission 169988) | Sediment microbial communities from San Francisco Bay, California, United States - SF_May12_sed_USGS_8_1 | ecosystem: Environmental > Aquatic > Marine > Sediment | place: USA... | reverse complement strand
ATCTTTATTAATAATTGTTTGTTTAATATGCATATCTTCAACATTCAACATAAAGAACATGTGCAAATAAGTCATGATTCATATATACGGAAACCTCGTTTATCCGGAAATTTTCTCGGGAACGAAGATGTCCGGATAAACGAGGTTTCACTGTAGTTGCGTTTCACACGATCTTCTACATCTAAATCCGTGACGTTAGCATGCTCCGGATATATTAAGATATGTAGGCTATGTTTTATTTGTAATGTGCTCATTTGTAAGTCACTAAGTGTTTCTCATTGCAATTTTAACAGCAGTCATTATTACATTCATTGATGACAATTCTGTGCCAAGGTCAGGAAAACAATTTCGGGGTGACTACACACGATATGACTCTTAATTCAGTATCTATACTGGAAGATCTTCGAGTAATGTACGGCTATCATTTTCTACTTTCTGCATCTTTATACGGCTAAATTTTTCTCTTTTTTACATTCGAAGAATATTCTAAGTACTCCCATTTTCATATTGGTTAAACATCTTTTTTAAACAAATATTCCTAATCAATAGTTAAAATAAGTTTTTGGGCCGCCTGCTAAAGCCGATGCCTATTTATCCACGCGGAACACATTTATGATTTATCTCATGAGTACAGAAAACAAACACATGCTTCTCGTACATAATTCCATTTGGTTCATTTGATCAGAAATTGTTAGTGTCAGTGTGTTAACAGTAAAAAATAAAATTGCTGATATGCCACTTCCACAAGAGGAATTGCCCTAAGTGATCTACGTCATAACCGACGGTATGCATTTCCTCCTTTTTATTGATTATTTTTCAAATTAAAACCTTATTTGTTATCCATGCACTACGGATAATGGTGTTTTTATGATACATTTAAACGTTATCCATTGGCCCTAAAAGTCAACGAGCCTCAATCCAAATGCGAACATTTAGGGCAGATTTGGGGGTCGAGCTAGTGTACAGGGCAAAACTGCCCCAACAACACAAAGGTATTGCGAACTAGTCTAATCCAGGAGTGGTCAAACATCCCGATAGCCTTTTTCCGGAAGTACCGTATGTTTATAAAAAAGGGGGCTTTGACGTTATCATAAATATGGGGTCATTTTTGCGAATTTGTGTGCATTAAGTGATCAAATTGTATTGGTTAAGTAGTTAAGTTCAATGAATTTTTTGTTACAAAATCAATAATTGAGTTTTTACAGTCAAAGTTTGGGTTTGTTCTGACACAAAATATCATTATTGATATGGTTTGTGTACTAAGAAGGTCCTTAAACTGTATGATTCCATCAGATAATGATGTTGTTGATGATGACAATGATGACGATGATGATGACGACGACGACGACGACTATATGATGATGAAAATGATGATGTTGATGATGATGATGATGATGATTGTGATGATGATGATGATGATGATAATGATGATGATGATGATGATGATGATGATGATGATGATGATGATGATGATGATGATGATGATGATGATGATGATGATGAAAAAGGGAAGCAACTGCAAAATAATAGTTTTCTCATATTTGGGCGATTTCTGGAAAGGTTACTGTCTGGTTTGGTTTTAGACTGTAACGCGTGTGGGATTTGCATCTTTTGTGTGAGAGGAAGTTATTCAAGAAAGTTATTTAAATATTTAGAAAATTTAAGGAATTTCAATATTTTAATTTTGATGTTATGATAGAAATGGATTCAGAGAGTGAGAATTTGGAACTGACACAAGATGAAAGGCAACAGATATTAAAATATGACAGGTAGAAATTTTGTTTATATTGAAAATTAGAGCAATAGAGGGGATTCTTTAGACTCGACTTGAGACTTGACATTAGGGGAAGTTAAGCGTGTGTGTCGAAAGTCACGCAGGGATATTTTTAAATAAACAAATGAATAATAATAAAATTAAATATAACATCCTTGTTTGACTTTGCTAGTTCTTTGGTGAATTGTAATAAAAATGTTTTTTACCATTGAAAATTATTATTTTTAAATCCCAACCAACATTGATTTAGATCTACATGTAGTTCGCTCTGTTTCAAAGTAATATCTTTGAACTTTGTCAACCTTCAAATTTAGCATGTTTTTCAAGATATTATTTATTTTACAAAATAAATTTCAGCCACATCTGATTTTTTTAACTGCTAAGTCAATACTGCATGTTACACAAGTGGATAAATGATATGAACCAAGTCGTAAACAATAATTATATGGTTACAATAATTATTATAGTAACATATAATTTATTATGTCATATAAAAAATGATTTAACCACTGTATAGCATATCGCAACACGCAATGTTAGCCACAGTACACAAAGCTGACAATAGCACAAGAAGTTTGAATATTTTGTATTGGGGGCAAGTGCTCCTTATTTCGATCCATAAAGGTTAACAAAGATAAATTTATTTGTACCTTGATTCAATTTAAACAAAATTTGTTAACCATTCTTTTGGTCCCCAATTTGGAAAAAAAGGTGTCAGAATTCTTGTGAAAAACATTCTCAATATTTGCAATTTATAACAGCCAAATATCAGGTTTTTTTTTGCAAAATGATCACTGCTAATTACTACACTAGTTTTGGTGAGCATTGGAAATAACTGCCTTCTGCTTTCTGGCTACAAAACATATTAGTTTTTTATAACCCCTAGAATGAAATTACCCTGTCGGCATTGATTGCTTGGTTGATTGTGTCGCAGGTATATAATATTCCAAGTTTGTTAAGCAAATTAGTTCACATTTCCTACATCATTGAAATGAAACACACAGATCTGGATATGTATCCTACTTAAAGTGTAGATGTGCAATAATCCCAGTAATTAACACTTTCCAGAGTTGTGTGCCCTTGAACTGTTTGTCAACACTATATACATGTAGTTATTTCTAACAATACTTTTGTGCTTCAGTACATCGTTTGGGTTTCTTAAACTGGACAAGCCTGAGGAAGCTGCCACCAAAAGTCTTTTAGAAAAGGTAACATTTAATAAATAGTAAACAACACTGAGGGCTTTTTGGACTTCTAGTGAAAGACCAATCAGCCCTCAAACATGTTCATGGACCAGGTCAAAGGTTACTAATTAGTATAGTGCCCATTCCGGGTGCCCACTCAAGCGAAACCAGATGCACCCTTCTTATTATTTAAGGACTGCCTCTTTTAATATATGCAAAGGAGAAACACATTCATGTAAGGTATACTATTTAAAATTCAATTATGTCTAGTTATAAATAAACTCACTTGTCAACTTATCAACTTCAGAGAGGTGAAGACTGTTGTTTGAAGATCTGTTAGTGTCTGCATGACATATTTTGCACTCCTTACAGTTTATGATAATAATCATTGACTTCCTTTTGATGTCATTTTCATTTTGATATTGAAACAATTGAATATCAGTTTTTAGATTGTATATATACTATTTAAAATTGTCCTATAGTACGGGTAGAGGCTTTAATTTGTTTGAATATTCTATGATCAACTATGTCTCTGACTCTCCTCAAGTCCTCATCATAAATTCCATCATTGTCAAACACCACAGCATACTAAAACTTTTTAATGATGAATCATCTTATGTGTGTGCAAAAGTTAGCAGCAGTTTCATATTTTACAGTTCTGATGTCAGACTGTAAACATTGGAGGTCTGGGCTGTCTGCCCTTTAAAATGCTGGAGTTGTTAATGATACTTATTCGAAGAACTAAATGACACATACAGAAAAATGTAGGCTGGAGAAGACAGGTGGCTATCACCAGAATCACGGACACAGTTTTTTTATTGGAAAGCAGCAGTGTCTTAACTTCAGTGTGGTCACATATAAGCACATTTGAATAATTGCTGATCTAGAATGACCTGACATTAACCTGTCTGGAAGTCTTATAGGGAATTGTTGGTAATTTACAGCTGCCCATGTTAACTAGTTGGTAGAACATTAGACTTGAAATTTGAGGATCAGGGTTAAACACCAACCGGGAACCGGAAACTTTTTCATGATAATAATATTATACATTTTTGAGTATATTAGTCTTGTTAAGTTGTCCCTCAGAGCTAACCTATGTGAGGAAGCAGTCGGTTGCGTGGAGTATAGAGGCTTGTACGGTTGAACCCAGGAATGCTGGTTTGGTGGACTGACCGTTCTAATCAGTGTTAAAAATGGCGCAAAATTGAACAAGCAATATAAAATTGTAGTAATGTTTAATTATTTTGTTAGTGATGCTTTGAAATGATGTGTTTGATAATGTCAGCCTCACGTGGCTTGATTGCAGGGTGTGCGATTCTATGAGTATGTGATCAAGACAGCAGTGAAGAAGGCCAAGCGTGAGGGGCACAAGCCGCAGATTGAGCCGGCCATCTTCTGTCGTCTTGGACACATCCTACTACTTCTAGAACAGTATGAGAAAGGTGAGCACTAGTGCATGTTAAAGACTACTGTCTCACCTCTATAGAGCAACATCACGCGGCTACATAAATTTTGGTTGCTTTTAAGAGGTGTTGTTCCTCAGAGGTTCATTTTTCATGGTCAATGTCACTGCGCTAGGTTTTTTCTTTTGCCAGTCGAGAGAGGTAGCCGCTCGTTAAAATTGCCACGCTTGGCGGTTATACAGTACTATAATTAAATTTGCAGCCACCACTCAAGTCTGTCTTGACCACATCTCTGTAAAGAAAACATAAACTTTGGTGGTGGTCTCAATTTAGCCATTTGTAGCACTGTATAGTTAAATAATTAAAAAAACTGAAAACTATTATAATAATAATATAATTATTGTAAATGACGTCATACTAATGATACTAATTTACACACTTGTAAGACTGGCCAAGCTATGAGAAGAGAGGATGATTGGGTTATTCTAAAACTTCTTATCACTTGATTAACTGTATACTACATAACAAATGCGAAAAATTAAAATTGTGATAATTTTAATAGTAGTAACCTGAAATGTTGTTTCTTGCATTTTTTTTAAATTCCAAAATTAGTTTATATTGAATGTATTATGCTCACATTATGTTGCGTATGTCTGTTACAGCCTTGTCTGCCTACCAGAAGTATTACCAGCTGCAGGAGAGTCACTGGAAGGTGGGTACAATACATTACAATACAGTATAATACAATACAATACAATACAGGTACAATACCGGTACAATACCGGTACAATACTGGACAATACTGGACAATACCAGTAAATTACAATACAATATAGGACAATGCAATACCGTTACAATACAATACTGGTACAATATAGGTACAATACAATACCTGACAATACCAGTAAATTACAATACAATATAGTACAATACAATACAGGTACAATACAATACTGGTACAATATAGGTACAATACTGGTCCAATACAATACCAGTAAAATACAGTACAATATCGGTACAATACAATACAGTAGAATACTGGTCCAAAACAATACAATATAATTTATAACAATACTTTTACAATACAATTCATTAGTATACAATACTGGTACAGTTCATTACAATATCAGAACAATACATTAGAATGCAGTACAATACGATGATTCACACAACCATACAGTAGAATACATTACAATGCAACTCAATACAATACAATAATATACTGTAGAATACAATACATTACAATATAATGCAACTCAATACAATACAGTGAAACTTATTTCAATACAATGCAATACAAAATAATGCAATGCAGTGCAATACAATGTAGGGAATACAATACAATGAAATGCAACTCGTATCAGTACAGTGCAAAGCTGTACAATACAAGTTAGTGTATTTCAGTACATTTTAACACTATATATTTTAGTAATACACAATAAATACAGTACATTTCAATTAAATTCAGTAAAATGTAAATAATTTCAAAAATTTCAAAAACGCTTCTCGGAGATTAGAAAGTTACTCATTATCACCACATGTTTACCTCGGTGTGTGTACACGTGTTTCAGAATGCGCCGTTCCTGTATGGGCTGGGATTCGTCTACTTTCACTTCAACGCCTACCAAATGTGAGTACACAGTACACAATGTCATGTTGAACAGTGTGTCTTCAAGGCATGGGTTGAACAGTTTGTCTTCAAGGCATGTTCAGGCATTGCCTTCGCTTCCTTCTATACCTATTTTAATGCCATTCCAGTTTAAAATCAAAACGATGTTAAGCTGTTGGACAGTCAGCTGTGGTCACGTGTGCATTGGATTTAAGCTACAGAACTGAAAATTAACAACAGCTCTGTGAGCAGTTCTAGATCAGGGGCAGTAGACTGGTCACTCAGACCCAATGAAAAAGCTTACAGTGGCAGATACAAATATATATAGAATAGTATCACTCATGTCTTTCAACTATACCAAATTTATATTAAATGAAGTTTTTCCCAGAAGAATATTTCAATACGACAGAGCCTTCCCTTTTTAAAATACAGCCATCTGTGATACTATATGTGAGAGGTGCACTATGCCTTGATATGGTATTTATTTCCTATCCCAATACCAACCTAGGGGGTTGAATAAAAATGTATTTCACAGATTGATACTGATTTATTCACAGTCATATTAACGGTGAATTCATGCACTATACGCCAGCACTTGTTTACATGTGTATTCATTTCCCTAAATTACCATCAGAGATATTATAACTACGTGATTTTATTTACAAGGCATTTGGGATTGTTTTTTCTTAGAAACAAAAAATGTCAATGCTTTCCAAGAAAAACAAACCATGCTACAGTTGTAGTATTCTCCTGTTCAGTAGATAAGTCTTTGATGTCGCTGGTTGACATGGATTCACTATTAGACATCTATTGACTGATTTCACCATGTGAGTAGAGAATGCTCGGAAACAATTTCCGTAGGATTTCAGGGAAAACCAGCATCTAGGCTTGACAGCAGATCATCAATGGAGACTCAATGAGGCTATAGTCATAGTGGCAGGGCCTTAAAAATAATTATTGTATTTTCTGCACAAAATAATTTAACTTGATAAGTAAGTGACAATGTAGTTGTTTTTATTTTTTAACTGCAGGCTATCGTCATGGTGTCTATACAAAGCTTGTTTTATGTAAATGGCAAAAAAATGTTTCGCACATCATTCTGGGTTTAAGGGTTTAATTTGGTTTCGTAAAAACTCTAGTGGGAGGGGGTGTACTTAGGTTCAGAACATCATTGTGGTTTAAAAATGAAAATTTTTGGACAGTTTAATGTGGTTCTCTCTGCATCTGTAATTGATATTACAAGTGAGATGTTCTAATGTCTTAATTCCGTAAAAATCCCCCCTGCTGGATTACATCATTACATCACCCTCTCTATCCAGCTTCCTGCCATAGTCAGTAAAACAGATCATAGTCAGTAAAACAGATCGTATGGTTTTCAATTCAAGTGTCATGTCAGCCTCGCTAATTTATGGGTTTAAAATCCCTCGCTACAAGCTCTATAACATTTTATAGGCCTTTACACCCCATCACTCACTCTCACTGACTAGAGTCAATACCCCCATCCCCCAAACCCCAAACAAACATACCGACCAACACTAGAGTGTTGTGTTTAACATCCCACAAGGTGCCTCATAGTTCAGCTGGGTTTGGACTACGTGCGGAAGATCAAGTCATTTCAGATCAAGTCATTACAGGTTTTCTAGTACTCCAGTTGTAAACGCTGTACCCTCATACCAGCGCACTGATACTGCATTTTCCGATTTCATTCTGCATCTCTGACTGATCAAAATCACTACCAACACTCTGTATTAGGCTCAGGTGACTACTGAAGAAAAAGAAATACAAAAGCCTGCAGCCTTATTATGAAAGAAGGGTAGAAAAACTGCAATTTGTAAATAATGGTGATTTTCTTTGTTAGCCCGAACAGAACAAACTGAACAAAGAAACATTTGGCAGGCATGTTAAGCTGCTACTTCATAGCTGCCTGAGTGTGTATTATTGTGTGTCTATACTGCCTATACTTGAACCTGGCTTTGTGGCTGGTCTTTGTCAGTGGATGTTGTGTGCATGTATGTCTTGGCATGTCTATAAATACAAATGTAGTGAACTCCCCCAATGTAGGCTTGATGGACAGGCGATGACCTAGATCTACTCCACACTGTACATGGTTCATAACAAGTCACTTTATGTTTGCCCAGTTGGTAGACAATCATTAATAGCTTGGCTCGGTTAACCCCCTGGTAGTTAGTGTTCATTATACTTGTGAAACAGTGACCCAGCTGTAGCTTTGTTTAGAGTGATCGGAAATTTTGATGTGATTTTTTGAATATTTCTTTTGTTGTTTTATGATACAATATGATGTGTACTCTTGTGGTGTTTTCTTGAAAATCTAGTGATTAATGATTAATTTCTTTGTGAGCTGTTTTAAAGCTATTGTGTCATCTCATTCAAGTGTGTGAAGTTATATTGAGTGAAAAAATAGTGAATGTGTTTAATAACCTTGGTGTTTAGTGTTCAAGTGGATATTTTAACATTTTGGATACATAAATCAGTGGTTGGAGTCTACATCTTTGGTCTACCTTGTTGAAGCCGGTGAGTTATTTGTTTAAAGTGCAACCTTTAGACTTGCAAGATATGAAGTCTGAGATATCAAACTTTGAAGTTATGAAGAATCTACATTCTGTGCTTCTGCTTTGAGGTATAGGTATGTGAGTTGTATACAGGAAAGTGCATGGCTTGCAGAAAATTATTGGGGGAACTGTTTGATCTATCAGTGTTTGTAAGGTAGTAATTTGAAAGGCTGGATTTGTAGATTGAAAACTCTTCTATAAAATTGCTTTGAAGAGTGGGTGTCCAATACAACTTGATGAAGCTTTGAATGGTTTAAGTTGTGGAATTTATGGAATGAAACATGAGTAAGTTGTTATATATCAAGTTGCAACATGAATGCCTTTGTCATTCGTGCAATCCATTGTCTCAGGCCTTCAAGACCTTCAGGAATTATAGTTGTGTGGTTGGTATAATGAGCACAGGGCTACAGGGCATTGTTTTATTGCATCATTGTGAGATAAGCAGCCTATTGGTTGCATATAATTTCTGGATAAGAGAGACACAAGAAGCACTTATCTACAATAATGATAATAAAATAACATAAACATTCAATATGGCTTGTCAAAACCATGGGGGAATCTTCATAAAAACAGAATTTCAAGACAAGGGGTTTACTTCTTATATAAGCAGAGCACTTTCTCTGCCCCCCTCAGTCCCTGGTACCTCTTTGTGGTGATGAAAGTACCATTATGCCCATAGAATCTGTGTCCAAGCCTGTGTCATAAGCACATTACCAACACCATTTAAACATGCACCCTATATAGTGCACATCTTTTGTACTATATTGCATCACATATTACTTTAAAAGCTTTGAATTGGTCAGGCTTACGGTTGATAATAATAATAAAGGTGCATTTCTGGCATTCAAGTTTCTAACAAGAGCACTATTGTATGGTATGAAGACAACTGCCTGGTCCTGTGTTTTCGACTGAGCTGTCTCCAGATGCTTTCATGGGAATCTGGAAGACAGGGGCTGGGGGTATACATTCCCTGAACAGTTCCGTGAGACAGGGGGAGGGCCATGCATTCCATGAACGGTTCTGTGAGCTGGAAGCAATGCTGGCCATGGGTATAAAACCTGGCTCGTGTTGATGTATCTACATACCTAGCCAGCATGCTGGATATGTCATGGGTGCTGTACGAGCATCCATGTTGTCGATTGATGTGGTTTTGGTGATGTGCCAGCACCTCCGCTGGAGAAAAGTAGTGGTGGTGGCAGCATTGTTGTTATATGAGAATTATTTTCATGAGAAAAAAAGTATGCACTTAAAGCTTTAATAATTAATATTGTCTGCGGCTGTCTCAGTTTGTCTCAGAAATAATGTCAGCGTCAATGGTGCTGTGAACTTGGAATTTTTCATACGGTACAATTTTTGAGCTAATGTAATTATTTGAAATTCCCACGGTCTAAAATATGCCTTTGTTATTGTATACTATGCAGTGATTCTGAAGTTTTTTTGTGTGGATTAATTACAAAGGCAGCTTTTTGGATTTACACAATCGCATGAAAAATGTGAAGAAGACCATAATCTTCTGGTTTTACAAAAATATAACTACTTATCAATTAATTAAATATTGCTCTGTATTTTCATCCAATTAGAATCGGGTTATTTTCGTAGAGCAATAGTATTTCTCTTATTTATATGTAATATAGTTGCAATGGCTAACAAGCTAGATGCCAGGGTCTCCTGTGTCTTCCCTTCAACTAGCTGGCCTACTTCTCAGTTTTCTAATCATTCTGTACCAGTGTCTCCCTCCCTGACAATTACATAAGGGCTGGATTGTGAGCCTGGAAAACCTGCTCACATTGATTTCCTATCAGAACCATTGACTCCCGGAGTCTTCATGCTAGCAAACTACAACAAAACTGGACATTTTTGCAAGGTGCAAATTTTGTGAAAAATTAAATTATTCGATATTTGCGTGGTCTTGAAGTTGTGCATTTTTTTCTCCCAATACAATAAAATTATTTTTGATTTTTGAAACCATTATGGTGCTGAATAGATTTTCAATCTTGAGGCTTCCACTGCTGAGTTGTTTTGTCTGAATTGTCAGAAGTGATTTCAATGCCCTATTTGTACTTAAGCACAATAGCTGTTGTGTGTAGAGCACAAAATTGAGACAATTACAAACATTTATGATTGTACAGTATTTTGTCAGGATTCTAAGACAGTTGGTGTTGTTTTACATTTCCTTATACTTTGTCATGTCTTGAAGCAATATTTTGACTACTTGAGTTGTAAAGAGTGTTTGTTGTGACAGATCTCATTACAAAGGCAGAAGTGCATTCAGTTAACTGAGAACAGCTGCTGAATACCTTTATAGTTTTGTATCATGTGATGAAAAAATTTGTTTCACACATGATAGTTGTTATAATTTACTGCAAAACAACATACTGAGTGTGTGAAAGTTGATATTTCTTTGAAGTATGTTTGTGGCCATAGTTATAAGTTTTTCTTGTTGTAATTGACAACATGTCATGGCAATAATTCAAGTCCGTATTTCTGCTCATGTGTGCTTGTCCTTGTAATGTTTGTCTGCAGCTGGAGTCTGAGACTCTGGGTCTTGTGTGTGAGCGTGACACCCTTGTGAACATTTCGTTACAGTACAACTCAGGCTGTAAATAAAAATTAATAGTTTGTTTCTCTTTACAAAAAGGGTTTTGTGTTTGTTGCATCATGTTTGGGTGTTTTCTGTTGGCTGTGTTTGTCCTTGTATGGCCATATTGTCATTGTGCCCTTGAACTTGACCCAGTCTTGACTGCATCATTTGTATAAAACATCTCTTCTTTTTTATAAGTAATGAAGCCTGACCTGAAACGTTTTATTGGTATATTAATTTTAGTAAAAAATTTGTTTTTTTTTCCGGGATTTATTTTTGAGAAAGTCTTAAGTATGTAAATCATTGTGAGTTTCACTTTGAATTTCCCCACCTAGAATTGTGAAATAATTTTATTTCATGGGCACGAAATTTATTAGTTTGATGATGATGAACATGTGCGTGGACCCTTAAATTTGTGGATTTTCAAATTAAACACACATCTATTAAATTAAATCAGCATTTCGTAGGGATCTTAAATTTGTGGATTGTCTTACCCATGAAATACCCAAAATTAAATGTCCAAAGAATAAAACTGATTTCATATGAACTTCTTCCTTTATGTCTTAGTGGGTCACCGGTGAGTGGGAAACTCATGTGGTTTGCAGGATCTACCATGGTGTTGATGGCCAATTATATTTTTGTTTCTGCAGAACAGCAGCCTTGAAGTTTAACAGGAAAAAAAAAACTCAAATCATGTTCTGCAGACAAAGATGAGAACTGACATACAGCTTATCAGTTTGTACACATGTTAAACGTTGGCATGTCAGTTTTTCATGCATTTATTTTCTTTTCTTACATTTAACAAGGCTCATTTTCCATGAACTTCCCCTGTCAGGGCTGATAACTGGCTGGAGTCTGGTGGCTTTGATCAGCAGGTTTTTGTCCTGACTTCAATTAAGCTGTCATCAGAAATGTTTAATTTTATGATTTATGACCCTACTTATGTCGTCATTGACTCTAAGAAAAATTACTTGTACGACTCCACTTATAATAATGAAATCCTAGGTTGTTGTTGGATGTCAGGCAATTATTAGTTTGTTTTGAATGTGACTCAAGTGCTTGAATCATGATTACAAACATGCACTTTCTGTCATCTGTTGATGTTTGTCTTTTTTACTACTGCTTCTGTTTCTGTTGATAATGCTACACACTGTTGATGTTGTGGTAGTAGTTGTTGTGATGTTGCAGCTGCTGCTCTGAGTGCTACTGTTATTGCTGCTGCTCTGAGTGCTACTGTTATTGCTGCTGCTCTGAGTGCTATTGTTATTGCTGCTGATCTGAGTGCTACTGTTATTGCTGCTGCTCTGAGTGCTACTGTTATTGCTGCTGCTCTGAGTGCTATTGTTATTGCTGCTGCTCTGAGTGCTACTGTTATTGCTGCTGCTCTGGGTGCAACTGTTATTGCTGCTGCTTTGAGTGCTACTGTTATTGCTGCTGCTCTGAGTGCAACTGTTTTCGCTGCTGCTCTGAGTGCAAC